>Ga0101943_1000112_pt1 | contig 220274 bp, 178 predicted proteins | sample DewCreD2012metaG_5_FD_75244 | JGI IMG/M metagenome (GOLD analysis project Ga0101943, IMG submission 75244) | Hot spring sediment bacterial and archeal communities from British Columbia, Canada, to study Microbial Dark Matter (Phase II) - Dewar... ... | reverse complement strand
TCTCACTTTGACCGCCGTTGTTGCATATGCCGCATGGGTCCAACATCCAACGTCCAAGCACGCCTGCTGGCTAGGAGCCTCACTCTCCGCTTTGTTCTTGCACAAGTACAACTACTGGGGGTTAGTTGTCTTCTCCCTCGGTATACATGAAGCTATCCGCCACAGAAAAATCATATTACAATTCACTATACAGATACTTAGTCATATCATGTGCAAAAAATTTCTAGTGGGACAATCGAAAAATCTGGTCAACTATCTAATTTTATCTCTTCTGATATTTAGCCTAATTATTGTCTATCACGATGGTATATCAATAACTATTCTTGGTCATCGAATAGGAATGAAAAAACCAAGACTATTAATCCAATTGGCTTACATACTAAGTTTGATACGTTTGGGAATGTGGTGGGGCACACGGGGGCGGTACACGGTGGAACAGCAATACGGTTTCGCCCTAAGAAAGCTTTTGGAATGGGCCGCGATTCCCCCCCTGTTGTGGCTCGCCCTCCCTTTCCGCTTGCAGTTCTTCGTGTGGTATGCAGGGCCGGGAAACGATCCGGGCATCCTGCATCATACTTTCTGGCAAAAGTGTCATTACTATTTTGATTGCATCTACAATAATTATTTTATCTACCAATGGATATCAATCATTAGTTGTATATTAACTACTATGGGTATACTATATTTTATTATCGGAATTAATAAAAATTCATGGAAATGGATTATACCTTTATTGTTTATTATATCATGTATACTAACACTATCACATCCCAATGAGCAGATGAGATTTGTTCATACTTGGTTTCCGCTATTTTGGTTGATGTCTGGCATTGGTTTTGCCGCCCTGATAAACGGAATCATCAGGAGAATTCCTCCGTTTACAAAACCGATTTTGGTTTCTGCAACGGTGCTCCTCATCATCGGGGGCATTCTGACAGGAATGTCGGAGCCACCGCGGGTTCAACCCGAGTTCGGAAGGGGTTACGGTAATCCCTCCTACAGCTTGCGACCGCTTTACAACGCCTATCTATCCCATCTAAGCGGTCAAGAAGAGACCGCCATCCTTTGTAATCTTCCGGAGGCCTCGTGGCGCTGGCCGTTTCTGGAGCGCTTCGGTCACAAAAATGGCTTGCGCCATAATCTGCGGGAAATCGGCTGCTTCGATCCTGTGTCCCTGGCAGACGCGCGGCGCTGGCTTGCGGTGACCACCTCTCAAACCATCGTGTATGTCGAAATCCCTCCCCATAGTCCGCTCTACGAACCCCCACCCCAGGGGCGAGATAATTCTGCGATCAAAGTGGCGTTACTCGAACAGAATCGATTCCAGCAGACTCACTCCGTCACACTACCTCACCTGGGAGCTGTCTCCATTTGGCGTCGCTGAACCTACAGGTCCTCTTGGGCCGCCTGTACAATGAATGTTCGTAGCAACACGAACAGGGACAAAATCCATGCCTCGCGACGTGATCCTGGGTACAGCCGGGCATATCGATCACGGCAAAACTTCGTTGATCAGGGCGCTAACGGGTATCGATTGCGACCGCCTACCCGAAGAGAAGGCTCGCGGCATCACTATTGACATTGGCTTTGCCCACTTGGAACTCGGCGATTACCGCTTGGGAATCGTGGATGTCCCCGGTCACGAGCGTTTCATCCGAAACATGCTCGCGGGAGCTACAGGCATCGATTTGGCTTTGCTGGTCGTGGCAGCCGACGATTCTGTCATGCCTCAAACCCGCGAACATCTTGCCATTCTCCGCTTGCTTGGTGTGCGTCACGGCTTGATTGCGATGACGAAAGTCGATCTGGTGGATGCGACGACCCGCTCGGTGGTCGAAATGGAAATCCGCGACCTAGTCCAAGGCACATTCCTGGCGGACGCTCCGATTGTCGCCACTTCCGCCACCACAGGGGAAGGGTTAGAGGAACTCAAGCGCCATCTGCAACGGCTTTGCGAACAGGTCGAAATCCGCGCCCAAGATCAGTGGTTCCGCATGCCGATCGATCGGGCGTTTGTCGTCCAGGGTCACGGGACAGTTGTCACAGGTTCCGTGCCGTCCGGACAGGTACGTGTGGGAGAGGAGTTGGAGTGGCATCAAGGCGATGGCAGGGTGGAACGCGTTCGGGTGCGGAGCCTGACCAATCATGGCCGGCCGGTGAGCGAAGTGCATCGCGGGCAGAGGGCTGGTATCAATCTGGCAGGCGTCCCCCACGAACGGGTGCGCCGAGGGCAGGAACTGTTCACACCGGGCTATTTGCGCCCTAGCCGCGTGCTGAGCGTCCGGGTCGAAGCAGCGACGTTGCATCCGCGGGGTTTGCGGCACCGCCTTCCCGTCCATTTCCATGCGGGTACTGCTGAGGTGATGGGAACGCTTGCGCTCTTGGATGCCGACACGGTGCGTGCGGGGGAACAAGCGCTGGCGCAAGTGTTCCTGGAACAGCCCATTACCAGTGTGTGGGGTCAACCCTTTGTCCTACGGGATGTCTCGGCCACCTACACTTTAGGCGGGGGAAGAGTGCTCCAGCCGGTGGCCCATAAAATTCGCCGCCGCCATGTCGAAGTCATTGAACAGTTGGAAAAGCTGGAATCATCCTCACCCCACGAGCGCATGGCCACGGTGGCCTGGTTTGCTGGCTTGAAGGGGGCGGAACTGTCGGACTTTATCCGCGATGCGGGGATCACACCAGCGGAAGCCCACCAGGGCCTCGCACAACTCCAACAAAACGGAACTTTGATATCTCTCGCTTTACCCTCCCGCCAGCAACCTTTGCTTGTGCATATTCGGCGGCTTCAAGAGGCGGAAGAACGTATCCTCACTCTAGTCCAGAGCATGCACCAGCAGTATCCGCTCTTGACCAGCCTGGATCGGCAGAAAATTGTGGCACAACTCGGCTACTTGGGGGATGTTGAGCTAATCCAGACTTTAATCGACCGCCTGCTGGCTGCCCATGCATTGGTGGGAGATGCACACCGCGTAGCCCACGCGGAGTTTAGACCGAAGCTCAGCGCGAACCAGCGCAAGCTCAAGGATCGTATCGTGGCGGCTCATCAGGCCTCTCCCTTCCAGCCGCCGGAACCGAAGGAATTCATCCCCTTGGCCGGTGGGAATGCCCACGCGCTCAAGGATATTTACGAAGTCGCTGTGGCCGAGGGATTGTTAGTCCGCATCAACGACCAGTTATATCTAGCAGCGGAAGCGGAGGCCGAGATGCGGCGACGCATCCTAGCCCGCTTGCAACAAGGTACCGGCATAACCGTCGCCGAAGTTCGCGACTTACTCGGTACAACTCGCAAATATGCTGTTCCGCTCTGCGAGTACTTGGATCGTTGCGGGCTGACCCGGCGAGATGGGGACCTGCGTTATTTGGCCTCACCCGCGGAGGTGGAGGGAAAGGGCGGTATTCCCTCCACACCAACAATACTACCTGTTCCGCCAACCCCACGAGCGGTTTCTTCCCGCGAGGATAGCGACTGTGCGTCATGAAGTCGGTGGCAACCCATGAAATACACCTAAGGAGGATACATCCAACAATCCCGCCCCGGTGCATTCACGGATCGTCATCCGCTGGCTGGATGGGGAATTAGTAGCGATCTCTGTCGCCGTAACCGCCACGGCCGCCGCGGCCACCTCCATAGCCACCCCGACCGCCACCGTAACCACCTCCATGCCCGCCACGGGGGCGATCCTCGCGCGGCCGCGCCTCATTGACAGTCAAACGGCGACCGCCATACTCATAACCATTGACGGCCGCGATGGCCTCCTCGGCGCCACTGCTCATTTCCACAAAGCCGAAACCGCGGCTCCGTCCCGTCTCGCGGTCCACAATGACCTGGGCCTTGACGACCACACCGAACTGGGCAAACAGCTCAGTCAGGTCCTGATCGGTGGTCCCGAACGGCAGATTCCCGACATACAAATTCTTGCTGGCCATAACAACTTACCTCCCCGGTCCTGTTTACGGTGCTGCCGGGATGCACACCAAAAAACCTTGCTCAGTTGCTCGGAGCAACCGGGAAGCCCGTAGCGACTGAAACTTTCCCCCAGACAACAGCACACCGGGGATGTGAACCACCGCAGCTCACCTCTCAACCCACGGAGTGGTTTCCGAGCAGAAACGTACCGGAGATAGGCCAGCGTGATACGCTTCAGAGCGAAGGCAAGGCAGGGAATGACCTGTCGCAAGGCTCGTCAAGCTAATCGTCCGCTTCATCCGACCGAGTACGCCAATTCAGTTCTGAGCTTCCTCGCCATCTCGGTCCACCCAAGATGGTTCATTGCAATATACGCTTCCTTTCGGAAAAAGGTAGTCGAAATCCAAAATTTTTTTGGATGGCTAGTGGTTCCAAGTACATTCGGTCCAAGTGCCGACGGCGGAAAACTGGATAGAAACCGACTTCCAACGGAGACGGCCTACCCATCGACCCAGCGCCACCTCGACCATTGCTCCCGCCAAATTGTCCAAACAAGCGGCTCGCAGCCCGATGTAGGATGTCGTCAAGCGCGGATTGATCTCGATGGCGTAATCTTGGCTGCCATCGGCGGCCTCGCCCAATACCAAGTCCACTCCGACATAACCGAGCAGACCCGGAAGGTGTGCAAGCGCACGTTGGCCCAACTCGACCGCTCGCTGGGCCAACTCCGCGGGCAATGGCAAGGCTCCGCCCTGATAGCGAAACCGACCATCGGTGCTCAGGTGCTGATAAGCCGGGAGAAGCGGCAAGGTCATCTGCGGCCCGCACAAAAACGCCACGCTAGCTGCCTGGCCGGGAACATAGTCTTGCACGATCATTTCGTACCCCTCCACTTGGGACTCCAAACCGCTCACCTCTTCCCAATGATGCACCAGGAAAGTGGCTTGAGAGCCGCACCCATCCCGCGGTTTCCACACCAGAGGGTATCGGTCCTGCGGGCGAGGCTGGCCCAAGCGCACCGGTGGAGTCGGCACCCCCCTCTGGCGCCAGTGTTCGGCCAACGCCCATTTGTCACTCGCCAGGCGGATGGTTTCCCACGAAGGCCCCAATCGCCAGACGCCTCGGCGATCCCACCCTGCCGACAACTCGGCCAGCACCCCTCCTGTCTCCGGGGCGATCACCACCACCGCTTCCGCCACGTCCGGTTCATTCACAACTGCCAGACCCGAAACTTGGCGCAAATCTTCTTCGAGCGCCGTTCGCATCGCCCAGCCCTCCCGGTACATCCCATGCTCCGCCGATTCTGGCTCCTTCCCTATTCCCATTTCTGTCAGATGCTCATAGACGTAGACTTTCATGACTTTATCCTCCTGGATTCTTCGCCTATTTCTTCTCAGGCACTCCCAGATTTCACAAAATTACTGGAATCCATAGGATATTATCATATTGATTACAATTTTAATTTTCCGAGGCGGTGACCTGGCACACCACTGCCCCGGTCGGAACATATTCGTCATTTTTTCAAGGGGTTCCATTCCGAAAATCTCCCGAACCCAATTCGCCAACGGGTTCCCTTTAAACGGATCATAAGTACACTGATATACCGGTCTGTCCATTGCAATGTCTCCTAGGCTCGTTAGCATCCGGTCGCTTCCCCATCTGGTTAGCTCCACCCGCGCTTCCTCGCACTCTAACTATAAAGATGTACCATAAATTCTCGGAAGTCAAGTAAAAAATTCCACTTTTTTGTTTTTTTGTACAGAATACCGCCGAAAATGGCCTTTTCAAAGAGAAAAGCGAGGTGTTCTTCCACCCTGCTTCAGGGACGGCCGCCCTCCGAGTGGCTGCCTGCACCACTGCTTCTTCCGTACAGATGAGGAAAAAATGTCGGGGGTTCCCTCTTGAATTCCAGCGGGAAAGGGATATACATTAGACAACGAACGGCATTCCATGCGGGTGTAACTCAGTGGTAGAGTACCTCGTTGCCAACGAGGCTGTCGTGGGTTCGAGTCCCATCACCCGCTCTGGGGAAATTATCATGCCTAAAGGCGACATAAACCCGTAAGGATCAAGTCTTTTTCCATCATCGCGCGAACGCCGACTTGAATCCTCCGCTGGTGAGCACTAACCCATCGAAGCTAGTTTCAGCAATCGAAGTTCGCCTCGATTAGGCACCGGCAGGAAACATTCATCAAATGACGATCTTGTTTCATCACCGGAAAGGTGTGGGCGGCTTTCCGGCTTTTCTGGTTTCTCGTAAAATCCTCTTTCCTAAGCGATGGCAACTGTCAGTTTTCGATGGATTGAAGGCATACCGGTAGGGACCGGGAACAAGAACGGGTCGGTACGAACAAGCGAGGGTGGATCGGTTTGTGGAGGGGGGGTCGCGCCCAGTCCATGACCGATCTCGAAGACACCAGGAAGAGCCTGAGCCTAAGGAGAATCAGCGATGTTACCAGACGACGCCCACAGGCAGCAAGGAGAGGCATCCGAGCCGGTGAGCAGTGATGCGCCGGGGGAGGCGGCGTCGGTCGCGGTCGCCGAGGCAGGGACGGCAGACTCACCGGCATCCGGCCCCACGGAAATGGCACCGAGCGTTGGCAAGGACGATGGCGTGCCACCACGCTTGCAGCAGACTGTCGAAATCACCGACGTTGGGCCGTGCAAAAAGCATGTCAAGGTGATTGTTGATCGTGCTCAAATCGATCAGCGGATGGATGAAAAGATTTCCAAGCTGATGCTGGAGGAACGCCCGGCGGTGCGGGGTTTCCGGCCTGGCAAGGCACCCCGAAAGTTGGTCGAGCGCATGTATCGGGATCAAGTCGCGGAGGAAGTCAAAAACGAAGTCCTCATGGCCAGTCTGGAACAATTGGCTGAGGAGCAGAAGCTTGCACCCCTCAGCCCGCCGAATCTCGATCCCTACGCTTTGACCCTGCCGTCTGAGGGACCATTCATCTATGAGTTCGATGTGGAAGTGCGGCCGGAGTTCGAGTTGCCGGAATACAAAGGCCTCAAGATTCGTCGGCCGGTGCACACTTTCACCCCTGCCGAAATTGAAAAGGAAGCGAAAGCCTTTCTGGAACGTTACGGCCAGATTGTCCCCAAGGAAGGACCGGCGGGCAGTGAGCCAGTGGTCGAATTGGGCGATCATATCAGTGCCACCGTGGAGGTGTTCGCGCCCGACGGCAAGGAACTCGCCCACTTGGAAGCCCAAGTTTTCAAGGTGCAGGAACGCTTGCTGCTCCGACCGTTCGGCGTGGTGGAAGACTTCGGCAAGCTCATAGGCGGCCGACGAGCCGGAGATGTGATCGAAGCGGAGATTAAGCCAACAGACCGATTTCCGCTCGCCAAACCCGGCACCCGATTGCGCCTGAAGATTCAGGAAGTCAAGACAGTGCGCCTGCCGGAACCCACTCCGGAGTTCCTAGCCAGTACCATTGGCGTCCATAGTTACCAGGAACTGCTTGATATCATCCAGAATCTGCTGCAAGAGCGCTTGGAACAGTACCAGCAGCAGGAGGCACGTCGGCAGGTTCTGGAGCAATTACTGCAATCGGTGCGGTTTGACATCCCCGAGGACTTGCTCGAACGGCAAACGCGCCGTCTGCTCCAGCGTCGCATTCTGGAGTTGCACCAAGAGGGCAAGAGTGAGCAGGAAATACGGGCCCAACTGCGACAACTGCGCCGGGAAGCCGCATTGACAGCCCACCACGAATTGCGTTCCTACTTCCTCCTGCAAAAGATCGCAGAAGTGGAAAAAATCGAAATCAGTGATGAAGACATCGATCAGGAAATCCAGCGTCTGGCGAGGACACAAGGCATCAGCTATCGCAAAATGAAAGCACGGGTGGAAAAGGAAGACCTTACTGAAGCGATCGCCAACATTTTGCTGGAACGGAAAGCGTTGGAAGCCGTGCTCCGACACGCCCAATTTGAGGACTACGAATGGCACATGACCGGGGTGACGGAGCAATTGGTGACAGAAGAAGGGGAAACCGAGCAGGAGGCCAGTGAGACTGCCGGCCAGGCAGCAGACGGCGGGACCAGTAACCCTGCCAGTGCGTCTTCCGCACCGTCGTCCCAGACGTCGGCAGGTTAAGTTTCTCCGCCGCCCAAGTTCCGCGGCATCGTGAAAAAGCGGAGCCAATCCCCTCCGTCAGAGGCTGCATCAATCACAATCCGGCGGGGAACCCTACGTTGGGCCGATCATCACCTTGACCCTCTGGCTAATTGTTGGGGGGAGGGAGGAAGCGAGAGGATTCAGAGCGCGAGCAGGTCCAATCGTGGAGGCATGGCGAGGGTGGCAGGGACAGGTCTTGACGGACTCGATAGCATGCCAGGAAAGGGACCTGGATCTCCTGCACACGTGTGCGGGTCTAGAAAGGTAACACGGTTATGCCCACACTTTGGAACCCTATGGAAGCAGTAGCAGGACCGCTGCAACCGCTGTTGCAACGCAGCCAATACTCCCGGCAGCGGATGATGACGCTGGGGGACTTGCTGCTGGAAAACCGGATCATTTTTGTCGGTGCCAGCCCCGATACCGGGGGGAGTCCGGTGATCACCGACTTTCTGGCCAGCGTGATCATCCAGCGGCTGTTGTACTTGCAGTATGAGAACAAGACCGCCGACATTCACATGTACATCAACAGTCCGGGAGGGAGCGTATCGGCCACTTTGGCGGTATACGATACCATGCAGTTTCTGGAGGCACCGATCCATACGTACTGCATGGGTCTGGCCGCGAGCGGAGCCGCCATCCTCCTGGCAGCCGGCACAAAGGGGAAGCGCTATTGTCTTCCCAACTCCAAGGTGATGATCCATCAACCCTACGGTCAGGTGGCTGGGCAGGTGTCGGACATCGAGATTCAGGCCAACGAGATTTTGAAGGAGCGGCAACGCCTCAACGAAATCCTTGCCCGGCATACGGGCCAGCCGTTGGAGGTGATTGCCCGCGAGACGGATCGAGACCGCTACTTCCATGCCTATGAGGCCAAGGCGTTCGGACTGGTCGATGAAGTCCTGACGCGACCGGAGGACAAGAAGTAAGGTCAACGGCCGGCATATGCCGCACAAAAAGAGTCTCAGCAGTCTGGGCGGAAGAGCGGTGTTGCTATCCGCGCGCAAATTGCAGGGTTGCCATCCGCAGCATAACCGCTCCTGTTTCCCCAGCCCCTATCCCAACCTCACGGAAGTGTTGACCTGGGCCGCGTGTATACAGGTTGTTTCATCAAGGGCGGGCCGCCAATCCGATCTACCCTTCGGACGCGACGGCGGTTCGCAGGAGGAGTGACCTCAATGCCTTTGATACCGATCGTCGTGGAAAGCCATGGCCGCGAAGAGCGGGCCTATGACATCTATAGCCGCCTGCTGAAAGACCGGATCGTTTTCTTGCAGGGTCCTGTCACAGATGAGTCGGCCAACCTGGTGGTGGCCCAACTCCTGTACTTGCAGTTTGAGGACCCGAAAAAGGACATACACTTGTACATCAATAGTCCCGGCGGCAGCGTCACAGCCGGCATGGCCATTTACGACACAATGCAATTTGTGACCTGCGACGTGGCCACCTACTGTATCGGCCAAGCTGCCAGTATGGGTGCTATGCTGCTGACGGCGGGAACCAAAGGGAAGCGTTATGCTCTGCCCCACGCCCGGATTATGATCCACCAACCGTTGGGTGGCACGGAGGGAACAACCGAAGAAATCATTATCCATGCCAAGGAGTTCCTGCGGACTCGCGAGATGCTCAATGAGCTGCTCGCCAAACATACGGGCCAGTCGATCGAGACGATCCGCAAGGGGACCGATCGGGACAATTTCATGTCCCCGATGGAGGCCCTGAATTTTGGGCTAATTGACAAGGTGTTGGAGCGGATTCATCCGGAGCAGATCGGCGTCACACCGGGTGGAAGCGGCTGACCATCCTGAAACTACCAGCGGGGATCGCCGTGAGGGAGGAGATCAGCAACTGCCGGACGTTCGGGGGGTACTGCTATACAGGTTCCCAGGCGTTTTACCGGTGGTTGATCTTGGTATGCACGGCGGCGCTCCTCGTTTCCGCGGCCTGCCGTCCTCACAAACGTTACGACCTACTCGAAGCGGAACTGCGGCAGCGCGAGCGTGAACTGGCAGAGACCCGCAGCGCCTTGGAACAGGCCCGCCATCTCAACGAGGCGTACGCCCGCCAGCTACCGTGCCCGCATCCTGCCGGTGCAGTCACTGGTTCGACCGCTCCTCCGTCATCCATACCCCTCCGGCAGGTCACTCTGGCTCGCGGCACGGGGGGCATCGACGAAGACGGGGCACCAGGAGACGAAGCCCTTATGGTCGTGGTGGCCCCCAAGGATGAAGACGACGCGGTGGTGAAAGTGCCAGGCCGCGTGGAAGTTTGGCTCTGGGAGGTGGCTCCCTCCGGACAAAAAGAGTTCCTCGGTTCCTGGGCCATCTCCCCAGAACGCCTGCGCCCCACTTGGCGGCAAGGGTGGATTAGTAGCGGCTATTTTCTCAGTTTACCCTGGCCGCGTTATCCCCGCTACGAACGCCTGCGGATCGCCGTCCGCTTCACAGCACTGGATGGAAGAGTCTTTGAAACGGACCGGGACATCCGCATCAAGCCAGTTCCGACTCCCGTTTTACCGCCCCAACCTGGCTCTCCTCTGCCTCCTCCGCCGGTCTCTGGACAGCAACCGCTTTTTCCTGAGCCTTTACCGCCGGGCACACCTCCACCTGTCGAAGAGCTGCCGCCTCCGGGCAGTATGTCCTTCGATCGTGTACCGTCACCGCAAGGCGGCGTCGGAACGTTTCCACTTTTTTCCGTTTCCCCGCATTGTTTTCTGCATTCTCCCTCCTCCTGTCATTCGCTTTGATTGGATTTGGCAGCGAGCAACCGCAAATTTCCTAGGGTAGAAAGTGGGACCTTGACAGAAGGTTCATTGGAGTCCGGGAATCGGACAGGGCCAAGCGGGCACCAGCCCGGCAGAACTGATCGCGTTCCCAAGAGTGGGAGGGGCCATACGATGTCCGAAGCATCGTTCAGTCACCTGGATGCCCAAGGTGCAATCCGCATGGTGGACGTAGGCGATAAGGAGGTGACAGACCGGCTAGCGCGGGCCTCGGCACGAGTCAGGATGCAGCCCCAGACCCTCCAAGCCATACGCGAGCAGCAGCTTCCCAAGGGAGCTGTCCTCGAAACCGCCCGGTTAGCAGGGATTCTCGCGGCGAAAAAAACGGCGGAATTGATTCCCTTATGTCACCCCCTGCCGATCACTGCCATCCACATCGACTTTGCCGAAGAAGGAGAAGACTCCTTGCGAATCGAGGCCACAGTCCGGGTTCGCGGCCAGACCGGTGTTGAAATGGAAGCCCTGACGGCGGTTAGTATAGCGGCCCTGACCGTTTACGACATGTGCAAGAGCCTCGATCGAAGCATGAGCATCGAAGATATCCGCTTGGAGGAGAAGAGCGGCGGCCGGAGCGGCCACTATCAACGGGCCAAAACAGACGTCGAACCGCCAAGGGAGTAAACCATGCGTCCAGCAACCCGCAGCGGACTTCGCAGCCAACCCACGACCATCCACCGGGACACGGACACCCAGGTCAATCCGCACGACAGCCACGGCTCTCCACCGCACGCCTCTCCCTCTCCGATTGCGGCACCTCCCCCCAGGAAGATCGACTCCCTGCTGGCCCCACTGGCTGAGGAACTCGCCGCTGTGGAAGCGGTTCTGCACCAGGAGTTATCCCCTTATCGAGAACGCTTCCCAGAATTGCTGAACCACCTCCAGGCCTACCAGGGAAAGCGCCTCCGCCCTGCCCTGTTGCTGCTTGTGGCACGCAGTTGCGGGCATACCGTGCCGGCCCATTACACCCTGGCAGCAGTGGTCGAAATGATCCACACCGCCACGCTGATCCACGATGACGTGCTCGACGAAGCTGCGCAGCGCCGGCATCTTCCCACTGTACACGCTCGTTGGGGGAACAAGACAGCGATCCTCCTGGGAGACCTGCTTTTCACTCACGCCTTTCATCTGGCCGCTTCGGTGGATCAACGGGCTTGCCGGCTTATTGGATCGGCCACCAACCGCGTCTGTGCCGGGGAACTGCTCCAATGGGCCGAGCGCGGGCATTGGCATTTGCCGGAAGCGAAATACCTGAGAATCATTGATGACAAAACAGCCGCCTTGACCGAATGCGCAGCCCAGCTCGGCGCCGTTTACGCCGGGGGTACCGAGGAGATGGTCCAAGCGGCCTGCCTTTATGGACGTTCCCTCGGCCGAGCCTTCCAGATCATCGACGACCTACTCGATCTGACCGGCCGGGAAGATACCGCCGGCAAGACACTTGGTACCGATCTTATCCAGGGTAAAGCGACTTTGCCTATAATTCATGCTCTAAGTCAGATGCCACGGAACGAAGCCGAGGAGTTCTGCCAGATGTTGCAGAATGGCCAGTCCGAGCGCTACTCCTACATTCTGGCCGTTTTGCAACGCCAAGGTTCGCTGGAGTACGCCCGCCGCCGGGCTGAAGAGGCCCTTCATACTGCCCGCGCTGCTCTGCTAGCGTTTCCCCCATCCACTCATCGCGATCTCCTCGACTCCCTCATCGATTGGTCCTTGCAACGGAACGTTTGACGGCTGTCAGCCTCATCCCCTGCCAAACTGTTCTCCCCATCCCATTGTCGTTCCCTCACTGCTCAGATATGTTGGCGTCAACGGAAGATGTGAACCTGCCCCCCTGAACTCCAATTGTTCCCACCATGAATCCCCTTCTGATCCGGCGGCGTGTTGTCTGGACCATGGTGCTGCTCTTGATGGCAGGGATCGCCGGAGGATGGCGAGTTTCAGAAGTGCCCGCCGCTCCTTGGGAAGCATCCGCCGCGATGCAAGCACCGGCTTCCGATTCGCCCCTCCTCAAGGGCCAGTACGTCAAAAAAGGGAATCGCGCCGATACCATCCGTGCGACGCTTGCCGCCTTCGGCTTACCCAATTTGGAGGGGGAATGGTACCACATCGGCCCGTTTGACAACACGGACAACGTCGGTTTCGACACCCCTTATCCCCCGGAGAAGAAATTTGATCCGACAGCCAGCTATTTAGGGAAAGGCAATCGCAAGGTCGCTTGGCAAAAGCTGGAGGGTTTCACCCCTGGCCAGATTTTCGATCTCATCCGCCTGTATCCGCGCCAGCGAACCAACGCTGTGGCCTATTTGTACCACCGCTTCGAGTCTCCCTTGGCCTTCCGAATGATGGTGTCCTTGGGGAGCGACGATACCCTGAGCGTGTTTTTCAACGGTAAACGCCTGTTCCATGAACCGTATTATCGGGCGGCGGCGGCGGACCAGGACTTTGTCGAGTTGGACATCCAGCGCGGCACCAATGAGTTGCTTCTCAAAATTGGGCAAGCAGGCGGTGATTGGGCTGTCTATATTAATCCGGCGCAACTTCCCGCGGTCCTACCGGCTGGAGTCCGACAGCAGTTGGAGAAGGACTTTCCCTTCCAACGGACAGCTACTCCCGCTATTGCCCGCGGCGGACGCGAGGCGGAGCATTATCGCTTGCTGACTATTCCTCTGCCCAGCGATTGTGTGCTGGAGGTCGGCGGGTTGGGGTTTTGTCCGGACGGACAGCTCCTGGCTTGCACCCGGCGCGGGGAAATCTGGCGGATTGAGAACGCGCTGGCGGAAGACCCCCAACAAGTCCGCTTCCATCGTTTTGCCTTCGGACTCCACGAAGCCCTGGGACTATGGGTGGAAAGCAATCAAGTGGTGTACGTGGTCCAACGTCCGGAGTTGACCCGCATTCGCGATGCGAATGGCGACGGGCTAGCCGATGATTACACTACAGTGTGCGATCAGTGGGGAGTTTCCGGGGATTACCACGAGTTCGCCTTCGGTCCAGCGCGTGACAAACAGGGGAATTTTTACATCACCCTCAACGTTGGTTTTGGCGGCGGGCATCAGGCCAAGGTTCCCTGGCGTGGCTGGTGCGTCAAGGTCACTCCGCAGGGGCGGCTTGAGCCGGTAGCTTGCGGATTGCGTTCGCCCAATGGCATCAACTTTTCTCCGGAGGGCGAGTTGTTCTACTGCGACAACCAGGGGGAGTGGGAGGCGACCAACAAGATGCATCACATTCGCCCCGGTCGTTTTTTCGGTCATCAGGCTAGCCTGCGGTGGGTCAAAGATTCCCCTTTCACTGGGCTTCTGCCGGATAAGGTAGCCAGTGGCATGCGCTACGATGGGGTCGATGGGTCGGGCCGCTTCACAGGCCGCTATCCCCCCCATGACCCTCCCGCCATCTGGTTCCCCTATGGCCGCATGGGCCAATCCGTAAGTGAACCGGTGTGGGACACCACGGGAGGAAAATTCGGCCCCTTTGCAGGTCAATGCTTCGTCGGAGATCAGACACGTGCCACGGTTATGCGGGTCGCCCTGGAGCAAGTCAACGGGGTGTATCAAGGGGCGTGTTTCCCGTTCCGTTCCGGGTTACAGTGTGGCGTCAACCGGCTCTGTTTCGCACCTGACGGCAGTTTGATGATTGGGCAAACTAACCGCGGTTGGGGATCGCTCGGCGGCAAACCCTACGGCTTGCAACGCCTCATTTACACCGGCAAGGAGCCATTCGAGGTCCACCACATCACCCTCACCCCCCAGGGCTTTGATCTCGTGTTTACTCAGCCGTTGGACCCCGCTAGTGTTGCCGGGCCTCAATCGCGCTCCCCGATCACGGTGAGTTCCTTCACTTACTTCTACCACAGTAACTACGGCTGCCCGGAAATCGACACCCGTGCGGAAAAGGTCGGAGCGCTGGTCCTATCTCCCGATCGCCGCACTTTGACCGTGCCGGTCGAAGGATTGCGGAAAGGCCGTGTTTACGAGTTCCGCCTGGAAGGCATCCGGAATGCCCAAGGCGAGCCCCTCCTGCATTCCGAGGCCTATTACACGCTCAACGAGTTGCGCCGCTAAAGTGGGGAGCGGTGCTCAGCGTGGAGGGGGAGAACCTCTCCGGGGCAGAGTGTACCAGCTTGGGTTGAGTTCCATCGGACCTGCTTTGTCGGAGGTTTGGTTTCTGACACCCACTCGGACCTGTCATTTGCGGACAAACTCGTAGGCCCCTGCCGGGTAATTGCCGTAAGCGGTGCTGTTGATGCCGTTGCGGTAGCTGGCGATAAATTGCGGGGGAGACTGCACAATGCGAACGTGGACGACGGCCGTCTTACCCGGCTGGACTACGCCGGCATGGACAGCCGCTGCCGCCAGATGGGAATCCAGAGTGTACACATCCGTGCCCCAAACATTGGCCTGACCAGTACCCGGCGTGTAGCCCGTCAACGTATAGGTCAATTCCTTGCCAAACTGGTGCTGGAAGGCCATCAGATTGGTGGGAGCAGGGGGAGCGGTTGCGGTCTCACCCACGGTACTGCCGGAGCTAAGAACGCGCAAGTCCGAAAGGCGCAGCAACTGTTCGCCGAACTGAGTGGTGTGGACGCGTAGGGCCGCCGTGGTCAAGCGGCCGACGATCTTGCAATCCTCGGTGGTGACCAGATCGTACTCGCGGGCCTCCAGCAAGGCAGCCGGTACGCGGCTTTGAATGGCCCGAATCGCTTCCTCCGCTCGTCGGCTGACTTCCGGATTGTCGCTTTTGGCCGCTCGCAACAGGGACGGATAAGCTCGTTCCCGGAAGGTGAGCAACTCCGCCGAGGCTCGCTCCCGGATTTGATAGTCCGGATGCGCGAGGCGGGAAATCGCCAAGGCGATCCGTTCAGCATCGGCGGGTGGAATCCGCGGAGCAAACTCGATGCGTCGGATGTCGGCCGTGGGGATGACCAGCAAGCCATATTTGGTTTGCAGCTCCAATTTCTCATCCAAGAGCCGCAATTTGAGCACACTGTCGTCGCAACACTTGACTTCAACCTCCACGCCGGTCGGAGCGGACCGATTCCCTCCCTCAGTACCCGGCGGTTGTGAAGCCATTCCGCCTTGGGAACTCCAAGCCGTTAGCCCCAAAGTTGCCACCGTTGCGCACACAATACCTGTCCGGCTCCACGTCTGGGGCATACGATTGCCCTCCGCTTGATCTACGGATCCCTCCGGTATAGGAAGTGACCGCTTCCTGCGGTGGAGAGGTCAGACGTTACCCTTACCCGAACGACCGCTCTCTTGCCAAGCCCAAATTTGAGTAGGGGGGAGAGAAAGGGCTTATACTATAATCTGGCCTCCAAAATGTCCATTGTCAAATCCAGAAATTCCCGCCTGCCGGGTCTGAAACGCATTTTTCCCCCTCCCAATCGGCAATCTCGCTCTCGTGATTTCCATCCGTATTGTTGGCGTTTGCTAATGCGAAAATATGAGGGACTATGAGGAGAAAGGCTTCGCCGAGAGATTCCAATCTAACGACGAGCTAATGTCCGGCCGCCGGAACCGTAAAGAAAAGTTGGCTCAAACCATATAGGACGATCAACAAGACCAATCCCAAAAGCAACGAGCCAACGATCAATTTCTTTTCCGCTCCCAGTAAGGGTTCATAGGGAATGCGTGCCATCTCCTGGGCGAAAGTGGGAGCATGCTCCGCCGCGGAAGCCTGAGACTCCGCCGACGATCTGCCCTCCCCTTCTCCTCCGGGATCCGGGGAAGTCACCAGCTTGTCCCCTGCCGGTGTATCGTGCGTCGGTGACATAAGTGTCGCTCCTAATAATCCGGCTTGTGCAATCTTCCGCCCACTGATTGATGCAGGCCGGTGTTGTTCCTAGTCCCCCTGCACGATCGGCGGATAAACTCCGTGGAAAAAGAGCCAGGAGATTGCCAATCCAATCCAAAGGATAAACCCAAATAAGCAGATCACATACACGAGGGCCAATCGCGCGAGTCCTTCCTCTCTCAGTTTGCGGAAATTGGAGGTCATGCCGATGGTGAAAAAGGTCAGGACGAAGAACAATCTGCGGAAAATATCCACCTGTTCGATAGCGGTCTTTAGTTCTACTACCCGGTGGGTGAGGGTGTGAGCCAAGATTAGGGCCAGGGCGAACGTGGCGAGGTATCCCAGGACGAATTTAGGAAATCGCTCCCAGATCGCTCGCAGGGGAAGCCGCTCTCCCGGCTTGGGATCGATCGCACAGGTCCAAATGACCGCTAGCAGGAACGCCCAGATGCCGATGAAGACGTCGATGAAGACCTTGACGGTGGTCGTGGTCATGAGCATCCAGCCGCGGTCGTAGTAAAGGCCGAAGGAGGAAGCCTGGGCGTACACCAGAGCCTCCGTAATCGCTCCGCTGGCGACCGCTGCACCATCCGTTTTGACGGCCAATCCCATCCACGCTGCCGCGACCAACGGCTCGTGAACGAGCATATGACTGGCGAGCCAAGGGAGAATCAGCAACTCCACCACCGAAAAAATCACCACGAGGGAAGAAACCAAAATGGGGACTACAGGCCGAGCGCGGATGGCCGCTCCTGTAGCAATGGCCGCGGAAACGCCGCAGATGGAAATTCCCGAAGCCAACGGCGCTGCCCATTCCCGGCTGAAGCCAAAGTAACGCCGAGCGACAAAGTACACCAGTGCCCAATAGATCAGGTAGGCTTCGACAATGGCAGCGAAGCCCCGGAAGAGGATCGCCGCAGCCAACCCGCTGGCTTCGGCGGCCTTGACCCCCACCGCCGCTCCCATCACCACGATGGCCGTCTTGATGTACCACTCCGGGCGGATCGCTTCCTGCAAGACTGCCGCGGCTTTGGGCCAGAGGTTGCCGAGGAGTAATCCCGCGATCAAGGCTAGCAAGTAACCGGCCTCGCCTGTCAATCCTAAGGACCAGGATACCCCCCATGCCGGCCGCTTATCCGGCGTCGCGGCGATATAGACCCAGTGTCCTAACCACCAGCAGAGAAAACTCAAGCCGAAGACCCCAGTGAAAGCCAGGACAAAGCGGCGTACCTTTCCACCCATGAGCATCACGGCGACCGAGAGTACGCCAAGCAGAAACAGAAAGGTTAGCGCGAGTGCTACGCTGCCGCCCCAGGAGGCATACCCCTTCGAGACCGGTTGCAGGGCTTGAAGGGGTTCCCGCCAAACTTGGGTCGCCACCGCCCAACCCAGAACATCCAGGCCCACTATCGGCCCCAGCGAGAGCACAAAGAGGCCCAGCCCAAGGACGAGTGCCCAGCCGTCTTCGTTGTTCCAGACGCTTTTCATCGCCTGCTGCCGCTCCTGACCGGCTGTTTGCAAGAGAACCTCCGTTCTGCCGTTTTACAGATCACCCTGAAGCGACGGGTAGATGGGCGGTCGCGGCTTGTGCCCCTAGCTTTTGCTGTTTGTCCAGTTCGTCTTGACCCCCTTTCTGGTAGGGCTATAATTCGTGCAGCATCAACGGATTGATGCGCCGACCTTATGGTTCGTAAACGAGCCGCGGCATCGCTCGAGGTCCACCCCACCCCATAGTTTCGGCGCTCATTACGGCGATTCACTTGGGTGAATCGAAAGCAACCGTAACGCCACGCTCATAATGCAGCCGGGGTAAAGGGAACCCGACTACCGACCGCAAAGGCCGAAGTGCATTGAGGTGTGATGACGTATCCGTGATGATGTCACGGGATGGGTTTCCAGAGGAAGCCGTTCCGAGACACGGATGTACGGACTTTGCAATAAGGGCGTGCTGTGCCGTCCGACCCGGTGGAGTTGACCAAAGCGATCAAGGCAGCCTGCGATATCGTCGCGGTCGTAGGCTCCTATCTGACCCTCAAGCCAGCAGGGGCCACGTTCAAGGGGCTGTGTCCGTTCCACGATGACACTCGTCCGTCCCTCGATGTGGACCCGCGGCGGCAACGCTATCGCTGTTGGGCTTGCGGTGCCTACGGCGATGTCTTCCAATTTGTCATGGCCATGGAAAAAGTGGATTTCCGGGAAGCACGGGCTATTCTGGCCCGGCGGGCCGGTATCCGCTTGGAAGACGAATCCAGCTCCGGACCGGCACAACAGCGCCGCCGCTGGCTGGAAGCTCTTCAGTGGGCCCAACAGCGCTACCACGAATGCCTCCGGGAATCCGACCTGGCAGAAACCGCCCGCAAATACCTAGGAGAACGGGGCCTGCATGGCGGCACGGTCCGTGATTTCGGCCTCGGATATGCCCCGCTCACCGGCGAATGGCTCCTCCAACAGGCCCGGCGCGACCTCATCGATCCGCAAATCCTCGTCGAAACAGGATTGCTCCTGACACGCCAGGAAAACCGCGGCTGGTTCGACCGCTTCCGCGATCGGGTCATGTTCCCCATCCGCGATCCCCGCGGCCAGGTTATCGCTTTCGGAGGCCGTATCCTTCCAAGTTCGCCACTCGCCGCCCGTGCCCCCAAATACTACAACTCTGCCGAAACACCGCTGTTCAGCAAAAGTGAAGTCCTCTATGGATTGGACCGTGCCCGAGCTGCGGCAGTCTCTGCGGGCTATCTCGTCATCGTTGAGGGATATACCGACGTCCTCATGGCCCACCAATGCGGCTTTGCCCAAGTGGTCGCCACGATGGGCACGGCTCTAACCGCCCGCCACATCGGCCTGATCCGGCGCTTTGTCCCCAAGGTAATCCTGGTCTTCGATGCTGACGCTGGCGGACTGACGGGTACCGATCGCGCTCTGGAGTTGTTCCTCACCCATGATCTGGAAGTCGCCATAGCCACGCTGCCACCGGGGCTAGATCCTTGCGATCTGCTGGTGCAAAGTCACGGTCCGACGCTCTTCGCCCAGACTCTCACCTCGGCCTGCGACGCCCTGGAATTCAAACTGCAACGGCTCCTCCAACAGCACGATACGACCACTCTGGAGGGAACTCGTCGAGTTCTGGATGCTATCCTGCAGGTCATCGCGGTGGTGCCGGAGCATTCCCGCCCGGAGTTACGGGTCAAGAAGGAATTGATGATCAACCGGCTGGCCCACCGCCTGCGCCTGCGGAGTGAAACCGTTTGGGACCGTTTGGAGGAACTCCGCAAACGCCGGCAGGGTACCCCACCTGCCGTCCCCGTGGAGCCAACGACTGCCCCGACGCTTCCTGCGGCACGGGCGGACCCGCAGGTCGTGGCCGAAAAGCAACTCGTGGAAATCCTGTTAGCGGACCCCGCCCTCCTCCCCCAGGCGTGCGCGGTTTGGCCGGCGGAAGCCATGCGCCATCCCCGCCTACGCCGCATCCTGAGCGAGTTGTACGCCATCCACCACAGCGGCGGGATCCCGGACCTGGATGCTCTGCGCGAACGCTTGTTCGACCGGCCTGATCTCTATGATGACGCCTGCCGTTTGCATTTGGTCGGACAGCATATGCAGGATCGCGGCCAATGGTTGCAACGGGTCCTGCAGCGCTTGCAAGAGCTGCGCCTGGCTGCAGAACGGCAGGCCCTCAAGGAACAACTAGCCGCCGCCGATGCGGAGCAAGCCGTAGCTCTGCTCCGCCGTTGGCAGCAAACCCATCGGGGAGTCCAGGGGTCACCGGGCCTTTGACTGCCCTAACCTCGGACCAGGACCCCAAGCCTGGACAGGAACAGGACTTCCGACCCTCGTGTTGTTTTGGGAGGCATGCGGATGGATAACACCGACGATCGAATCCTCAAAAATCTCATCGCCAAGGGGAAACAAACCGGCTCCCTGACCTACGACGATCTCAATGCCGCTCTGCCGGAGGGAGTCGCTGATCCGGACCGCTTGCAAGATATCCTCGAACAGCTTGACAAACACGGGATCAGTGTGATCGACTCCGAGGACGAAGAACCCTCTCCTGAAGGCGGCGACGCTGCGACGGAGGATTTGCTCGCGGACAGTGATAGCTTCCTGGAAGATGCCGACGGCGATGGGCGCCATGTCGATGACCCCGTGCGCATGTACCTGACCCAGATGGGTCAGATCAAGCTCCTCGACCGCAAGCAGGAAGTCCAACTGGCCATGCGGATCGAGCTGACGCGCCGGCGGTTCCGCCGCAAGGTCCTCGAATGCGATTATGCTCTCCGCCAAGTGGTCGAAACTCTCAAACGCGTACACCGCGGCGAACTTCCCTTCGATCGCACGATCAAAATCTCTCAAACGGAAAATCTGGAAAAGGACAAAATCCTCGCCCGAATGCCCCACAATCTGCGGACCCTCGAACCCCTCATGGAGGCTAACTACGAGGACTTCTGCCGGCTGATCGACGAGCGCACCCCACCGGAGGAAAAGGAACGCCTGCGCGAGCGACTCCGCCGCCGCCGCCGCAAAACCGCCACGCTGGTCGAGGAATTGTCCATCCGCACACAAAAAGTCCAGCCGCTCATGAAAAAGCTGGAACAGATCAGCCAGCGCATGGATGAATTGGAAGCCAAAATCGCCGCCTTAGGGCAGGATCGCGCCCGCCGGGAAGATCGCGCCAACGCGGAACGCGAACTCCATGATCTGATGCTCATGACTTTGGAAGAACCTGCCACTTTGCGCCAGCGGATCGCTGTCATTCGCAAGCGCTTCGCAGAATACGAACAGGCCAAGCGCGATCTCTCCGGCGGCAATCTCCGCCTGGTGGTTTCCATCGCTAAAAAGTATCGCAATCGCGGCTTGTCTTTCCTGGACCTGATTCAGGAGGGAAACACGGGCTTGATGCGGGCGGTGGACAAGTACGAACACCGCCGGGGTTACAAATTCAGCACCTATGCTACCTGGTGGATCCGCCAGGCGATCACACGGGCCATTGCCGATCAAGCCCGGACTATCCGCATTCCCGTCCACATGATCGAAACCATGACCCGTCTCCGCAATATCAACAAACGCCTCGTGCAAGAGCTAGGGCGAGAGCCGACCATGGAGGAGCTAGCCAAAGCGGCCAACATCCCCCCGGACGAATGCGTGCGGGTCCTCCGCATCAGCCGGCCTCCCGTCAGCTTGGACCGCCCCGTGGGCGAGTCCGACGATTCCACTTTTGGCGAGTTCATTCAGGATGAAACCGCGGAATCCCCTCTGAACGCCGCCGCTCAGGAAATGCTCCGCGACAAGATCGAAGGCGTGCTGAAGACCCTCACCTACCGCGAACGGGAAATCATCAAACTGCGCTATGGCCTGGGTGACGGCTATTCCTACACCCTCGAGGAAGTCGGACGCATCTTCAAAGTGACGCGGGAACGCGTGCGCCAGATCGAAGCTAAGGCCGTCCGCAAACTCCAGCATCCGGTCCGCAGCCGGCAACTCGAAGGCTTCCTGGAGGCCTACCGGCAGCACTCCACTTGATTCCTCGATTCCACAAACGCTTCTCGATACCCTAGCATCCTCTTCCCGCGGGACTTTTCCCTCGACCTAATCAGGCCGTCCCCCTCGGTTCCTGTTGTAGCAGTTCCCGCGGCGGCCTCCTGCATCCGCTACAATATGCCGGGAAGGAGGTTCTCGCCATGACGCCTCTGATCACCGACATTATCCGGGAATGCCACCGGCTTCGCTCCCACATCCATCACTTGCAACAGGAGATCGACCGCGGACCACGGGTCCTGAAAAGCCGCCAGGAAGAACTCGAACAAGAACGTCGAGCTTACGAGGGGCACTTGGAAACCATCAAACGCCTCAAGCTCAAGCAGCGCGAAGACGAAGGATCCCTCAAACAGACAGAGGCCCGCCTTGCCCGCCTGGAGGAACAGCTCCTGAGTATCACCTCCGCGAAAGAGTACCAAGCCAAGCTATCCGAAATCGCCCAAGCCAAGGAGAAAAAAAGCGCCCTGGAAGACGCCATCCTGGCAACCATCATGGAACTGGAAGAGAAGACTGCCGCGACGGCAGAAGTGGAGAAGCGTTGGGCACAAGCTCAGGCAGATTATACTGTCTTCCAACGTGAAGCTGAGGAACGCTATGCTCGCCTGCAGCAAGACCTGCAACTGAGCCAACAGGAGTTGAACCGCTGGGAAGAACAGATTCCCGAGGATTTGCGGGAGCGTTACGACAAGCTGGTTCGTGCGATGGGTCCAGACGCCTTCGCCGCTGTCAAGCACCGCTACTGCCAGGGCTGCCACACGCAAATATCGGAGCAAACCATCCTGGAATTACGGAGCGGCATCTTCCACCGCTGTTTCAATTGCGGCCGGATGCTTTATTATGCTGAGGATGCCTGAAGCCACTCGTTACTCTTCTATCGGCCAACGTCCGGCGAAGCACTCTGCAGCCTGGCGGTGACGATTCGCGCGCTCGTAGGCTCGACCCAGCAACAGTAGCGCCGAACGCTGCAATTCCGGCGCAGCGCGGCGCAGCCGTTGGGCGTAGTGAATACACTCCTCCACCTGACCCTGCTGCCAAGCAGCCTCGGCCAAACGCAAAGCCGCCCTTTGGCCCCAGCCGTCCGGATCCACCGCCAACAGGGCCAAGTCCCGCTGCCGGGATTGGGCAATCAGTCCCAATCGATGATAATGGTCGGCCACAGCATTCCACATCCGCAAGACCCACGGATTGCGACCACGGAGTGCTTGATTTTCATAACACCGGATCATGTGGTCCGGCTGTCCCAGTGCATACCACACCTGACCGGCCCAAAAGCGGCCCGCAGCACCGAAGGCTGAGGCTTCCGCAACCCGTTCCAGCGCATTCGCCACCGTCTCCGCCCGGCTTGGCGTAGGATGGCGTCGATAATGCCCCCACCCTTCCAGCAAGTCAGCCCAGGCCACGTATGGCTCTCGTCCCGGCAATCGTTGGTGCTGAAACAACCGCTGCACCTGATGCATATCTTCCCGCAGCAGAGCCACGAATGCTAATCCCAACAGGGCCGCTGACTGCCATTCCGCATTTTGGTCTCTGAGCACTGCCTGCCAGTGGTGTTCCGCTGCCGTCAGGTCCCCGCTCTCGAGGGCGACTCGGCCTAACCACCAATGCGCCCGCGAAGCCCAGAGGGTTCCCGGCGCACTGTCCAGCAGGTCATACCACCTGGCCCGTGCTGCAGCATAGCGTCCCTGCTCCCACTCCAACACGGCCCAATTGTACAATGCCAACCGCTGCACCTCTGGCGTCCCCCGTTCCAGCACGTGGCGGTACAGCCTCCGGGACCATTCCCCCTCAGCAATATCCCGGTACTCCTGCGCCAGGAGCAGCCCAACTGCATCCGTCCAAGGATGTTCGCCTCCCCAGAACCAGGCACGCCAGAGGACAGCCGCCTCATCCCTTGTTTCCTTCCTCTGCACAAAACACCGCCATTCCTCCCGCCGCCAATGGAGACCCGCACAATCGGCCAGAGCCGAGAGAACTTCTCCCAACGGAACCGAGTTCACCTCCACCACAGTTCGGACGGTCTCGAGGCGACTCAGTGTGTCGGGGTCCCCTCTCAACTCCCATCCCAAGGTGGCGCAGAGCCGTCGCAACTGCTCCCCGACCGTCGCCTCGCCCCAACGTGCAGTTAGCATCAGTTCGGCCACTTCGTCCCGCAGTGCCATCTCCACACGTGCGAATCCCCAGGGCCACCTGACTGTACCGCTTTTGTGGGCCGTGCGTCCGGGATGATGCAAGTACCATTCGCAAAGCCGCTCGTGCACAGGGCGAGATGCTGGCCAAGCCCACTGTCCCTCCGTCAGGGGATCCAAAGGGTCAGGTTGTCCCTGGCGTTGATACCACTCCTGAGCACGCAGGATCAGGCACTCCTCCACAACACGGCGATCTCCTTCCCCAGACCGTAGCAATACCTTCGCCCTCCACCGCCGTGCTTCCTCCCAGTCACCTTTAGCCATCCGGCACCGCACCTTTCCCAAACGCATCCAAGCTTGCAAATCGCCATCCACTTTCCCTTCCCATTCGTCATACAGTTTCTCCGCCTCATCCCATCTTCCCAACCCTTCCAGGGCCAGCCCCTTGCGCCATTCCTTCTCAGGCACTCGTTCCTCACCACTCTCCCCGGCGTAGTGCTGGAGCGCCTTCTCAAACTCCCCCAACGCTAAAAGCAAGTCCCATGTCTCATCACCGTCGTTCGCCTTTCCCGGTAATGTTCCGGCAGTGGTCGAGGCGGTTTTGTGTAACGGACTCGGATGAGTGCCCCCTTCTTGAACCCTGGTGCCTGCCGCGACAGATGTCCTCTTTTCCCCAGGCTCATCCATCTCATTGGTGGAACTTGCTAGCACCTCGGCATCCGAGTCCGACGAGCTTGGCGTCCCAGCATGCGTTTTCCACCACCAACTCGCCCCAAGTCCCGCTGCAAAGCAGACGCCGAGTAACGCCCACCAGCGCCATATCCCCTGGCGCTGTCCATGTTGGACCGCCTTTTCTTCCGTTCTTATCACGACTGCCTCCACAAGCTAAGTGCCGTCAATCGCGCATGGCGACCTTGGTGGCATGCCCTCGGCAGCATTCCCGCTCTCCTGTCGTTGGCCAAACTGGAGCCAATGGACCTAGCTTCAACGAAAAAACTCCCTCAGCGAAAAAAATAGAGCAAAAAAACCGGTTGAAATGACGATAATCTTTTTAGCAGAGGCAAAGTTCCTTGCCCCCAAGCGAAGCGGAGTGCTAACATATGCAGGTTCACCCCTCCGGCTCTCATCCGTATGTGAACCGCCATCAGCCGGAATTGACTCCACCTGCCCGTGTCGGCGGAGCCGACACGGTGGGAAGTCCCGCTGCACCGTTAGCCAGCCACCCGTTTTCACCCACCGAACAATTCTCCCAGCTTTTGCTCGCGTTGCAGCAACTTCCCGATGTTCGCGCCGAAGTGATCGAAGCGGTCGCTGCTCGCTTGGCCAATGGTGAATTGGGATCTCCCCAAGCCGCTGCCGAGACCGCTCGCGCTCTTCTTCAGCATTCCGTGAACGAATCGCGCTCCTGAATCTCCGGCATGCTGTTTCCCTCATTGCTCGTGACGTTATGATGACACTTTCTGCCCTTCTTTCCGCTCCCGTGGTTACTGGCTTTCTCCCCGAAATAAGAAGGCCATTCGTCTCCATGCATCGGGGGAATGTGTGGTGCTGGATCAGCCCCCTGTTCCGCTGCAAAAAGCTCGGTTGGACCAGCAAAAAGTCCCGCTCCACTTCGATAACCTCTTCAGACGGGACGGACGTTCCGGCCCGGAAAGTTCCGATGATCTCAGCATGAGGTATGCGCCATGGGTTTGGCTCTCAACAACAATGTTTCCTCGCTCACGGCCCAACACAATCTGTTGGCCACCAACACCCAACTGTCCCGGTCGTTGGAGCGGCTCTCGACCGGTCTGAAAGTCAATCGCGGCGCAGACGGACCTGCTGCCCTTGTCATCTCCGAAAAGCAGCGAGCCCAAATCGCCGGCTTGAAACAAGCCATTGACAACACCAACAAAGCCATCTCCGTCATTCAAACAGGGGAAGGCGCCCTTAACGAAATCAACAGCCTGCTCAACAAGATCCGCCGCCTCGCACTTGATTCCGCCAACAGCGGCGTCAACGATGCCGACTCTCTGGCCGCCAACCAGGCCGAAATCAACAATGCCCTCAACACCATCACCGACATCGCCACCCGAACCCAATTCGGCTCCAAGAAACTCCTCGATGGCAGTGCCGGTGTTCGTGTGGTCTCCGCTCCTGCTGGTGTCAGCGTCTCTGCCACACCCGGCGCTGGTGCAGCCACTGGAAACTACACCATCGTTGTGGATACCGCAGCCGTGCGTGCCAATACCTCCGGCGCCGTGACTGCTTTCACCGGCACCCAATCGGCCACGCTCACCATCAATGGCGTGAATATCACCCTCAATGCTTCCAATGCCGGTAGCCTCAACGATATGGTCAGCACCATCAACAAGTACACGGGACAAACCGGGGTCGTCGCCTCCATCGACAGCAGTAGCGGCGACCTCGTACTTGCCTCGACAGTGTACGGTACCCAAGGCAACTTCGTCGTGGCGGCTAGTGGTCCCAATGCGGCCAACATCAGCAGCTTGGCTGGTACCGTGAACAATGGAGTCGATCTCGTTCTTGACATCACGGGACCAGGTGGCGCCTTGACCGGTGTGGTGGGACAGGGTAATACTGTCAATGCCATGGGATTGTCCATCACCATCGCGGATGATCCGACCACTCCCTTCACCACGCTAGATGCTTCTGTGGATAACGGAATCATCCAAATTGAGAACAACGCTCTGACTTTCCAAATCGGGGCCAACGCGAACCAAACCGCTACTATCTCCCTGGGGGATGTTCGGGCATCGGCGCTGGGTCAAGGAGTTGCAGGATCGCAATTCGCCAACTTGGCCATGATCAACGTGACGACTCAAAGCGGTGCTCAAGACGCCATCCGCGTGATCGATAAGGCGATCTCTGACGTAGCCAACCTCCGGGGTGCCTTGGGGGCCTTCCAAGCCAACACACTGGAATCAAATGTCAACAACCTGAAATTTACCCTGGAGAACACCGTTTTTGCCGAATCCGTCATCCGAGATACGGACTTTGCGCAAGAAATCTCGAACTTTACGAAGCTGCAAACGCAAATGCAAGCCGGCGCGACGGTGCTTGGCAACGCCAACCAGTTGAGCCAACTGATCGCCGGATTGCTCCGCGGCTAATGCGAGATTTGCAAACAAACTCGACGCGGGATGGCTGCATTCGAGTCATCCCGCGTCCCTTGACTTGGGCGAACGACTAGCTCTGAAAAATGTAGCGAGTTGGTGTCGTGGTGAGAGGACCAAGCCGTGGCATCCATCACAGGACTTAACACAAACGGCATCAATTTCAGCGGCCTCGCAACCGGTATCAATACGGATGTACTCATCGAAGGGCTGACTCGCATCAACCAGCAACGTATCGATCGTCTGAAGGCAAGACAGGCGGATGTCATGGCCAAGCAATCGGCCATCGCCACGCTGAAAGGATACCTCTACGATCTGCAAAGCAAAACCTCCCTGTTGGCTCGCTCCATCGGCAGCATCTTCGATACCACAACTGCCACTTCAAGTGACCCGAACACCCTCACTGTTGCCGCTAGTTCTAGTGCCACTCCAGGAAGCTACATTGTTAGTGTCGAGAGCATTGCCAAGGCGCATATGGTCGCCTCTTCTGGGTTCAACGACCCGAATACACAACTCAAACAAGGGACTATTACAATACAATTTGGAAATGGACAGTCAACAACAATCAATGTCGATTCTACGAATAATACTTTACAAGGCGTAGTCCAGGCGATCAACTCAGCGACTCAGGACCTGCGCGCATCAATTATCAATGATGGATCAAATCTTCCATACAAGATAATACTTACAGCAAAGAACACGGGCGTAAGTAGTGCTTTTACTATTACAAGCAACCTTACAAATGGTGACGGTGAGGATATCAATTTTCAGGAAAATACATTGCAGCAAGCCTCAGACGCTATCCTCCGACTTGGCAGCGGAGAGGGTGCTCTCACTATCCGAAGCTCTAACAACAAAATAGAAACAGTAATCCCCGGAGTCACAATCAACCTACTGAAGGCAGAACCAGGAAAGCCAATTAACATCGATATATCGAGAGATATAAAAAAAATCCAGGATGGAATTAAAGATTTTGTAGACACATATAATAAGGTAATGGATTATATTAATGAACAAAGCAAATATAACGTAGAGAATCAACAAGCCGGTGTACTACTCGGAAATCGCGAAATACAGGATCTAGTAAGCGATATAGTTACAACGCTGATGACGACTCTCGAATCATCAAGCACGGGAATCAACAGATTAAGTAAAATAGGAATTGCACTGACTGATAATAATAAACTAAATCTAGATCAAACTAAGCTAGAACAGGCATTATCAATGGGAAATACCCAAGTTATTGCCGACATAAAAAAGCTTTTCGCAATCACAGGACAAAGTACAAACCCTACTATCGAATTCGTCCAAGGTACCAATAAAACAAAGTTGTCCACAACAGCATACGAAGTACATGTCACTTCACCGGCAACACGTGCGAGTGTCACAGCATCGAATCCGCTGAGCGGAGTTATAACTATTCAACCGCCAGATAACACCTTAGTGATTAAATTGAATAATGTAGCACTGCTGAACATAATCGTTGAACCTGGTACATATACACCAGAAGAGCTGGCGGCACTATTACAAAGACTCATTAATACCCATCCAAACAATAATAATAATCATGTAAACGTAGTATTGAATAATTCCAATCAATTGCAAATAACATCACAAAAGTACGGATCATTGTCACATGTAAGTGTGGAAGGAGGCACAGTCCTCCCGCATCTAGGATTCATTGGTGGTGAATCCGCCCGGGGTGATGATGTGGAAGGTTACTTTGTGGTCAATGGGACATCAGAGCTTGCATCTGGAAGCGGACAAATCCTAACTGGAATGAATGGAAATCAACATACTGATGGATTGCAAGTCAGGGCAACCTCACCTACATCGACTATCGGGAACATATTTGTCACAATCGGAGTATCAGCAAAACTCAATTCAGTACTAGACAAATATCTAAATCCAGCATATGGAAGGTTAAAAGATACACAGGATAATTACCAAATACAAATTGATAATATTAATAAAGAAATAGATAAACAGAATCTTATATTAGAAAATCGTAAAAACGAACTCATTAAACAGTTCGCTGCAATGGAATCCGCTGTAAGTAGCCTCAAAAACCTGCAAAGTCAATTGGTAGCTCTCATGCCTATAACTCTGATGAACACTACACGTAAGTAAAGGAATATAATATATGTTTCAATATTATAAACAAACACTGTCTGATTTTACCAATTGGAATTATATTGACATCACATTAGAAGCTTACGATAAACTAGAAAATTTATTGGAAGAAGTAAAGAATACATATATAGAATATCCTACGATTGCACGTGGAAAAATAATCAAATGTCGCCTAATAATAATGACACTCGCATATACTTTAAATAATACAGCAACTAATAACATAATGTCTAATAGATTGAAGCTTATCTATAGTATTATTAATAATAAATTAGAGATGTGCGACATTAAACAAATTGATATAATAATTCGATCTATTCAGATATTACGAGAATCAATCACTAAATTGAAAGCAAATAGTATAAATAATAATATAGATATAGATGTCCAAGCATTTCAATCAACAGAATTTGAGGCATAATCGATTATACTAAAGATCTGCTACTAGTCATACCGATATATAAGGCGATAGTAATATGCGATATATAGGCAGGGATTACAGTGATGATAAGTGGTATCTATTCCGCAACATCTGGCTTGATAACAGCCTCAGAACAGCAGGATGTCATTTCTATAAATTTAGCGAATATTAATACTCCTAGTTTTAAAGAGATCCAGATGACATTTAATGAAGTAGATAGTGCTGCTTCTGCAAGTGAATTAAACGGTGTAAAAACGGGAATCATTTGGGATAGAAATGAAATAGGAGGATTTATACAAACCGGGAGATCATTAGACTTAGCTATCGCAGAACCGAATCGTTATTTTTTACTTCTTAGCAATAATGGACAAGTTGTCAGTCGCTATGGTCACTTTATGCGTACACCTGACGGTTTATTAGTAGATTCTAATGGTTACCTATTATTGGGTGCCTCTGGTCCAATCCGTATATCCGCCGACGCCAGCAATATTTCTGTAACTAGTAATGGTACGCTAATCGCAGATGGAGAAGAAGTCGACAAGATACGGATAGTAACAGCTATAAATAATAATTCAATTAAAAGGATAAGTGCCAACATATATAAACCTGATAGTGAGCTAAGTATCCAAGATACAGAATCTCGAATACTACAAGGATATCTCGAAACATCAAATATAAATATAAATGATATATTTGTCAAAATGATATTAGGTAGTCGCTATTATGAAGCTACACAAAAAGCCTTACGTTTAATTGCAGATATAATACAACTAAACACTAGGGTATAATATACCGAGGTAAAAAATATGATTCGAGCATTATATACTAGTGCTACCGGAATGAATGCACAGACAACAAATTTAGATAACACCGCACATAATTTGGCAAATGTCAATACGACTGGTTACAAAAAGGGCGAGGTATCATTTCAGGATCTATTATATTACAACCAACAGACACCTGGAGGCGTTGTAGCACAAGGATTACAATCACCAATAGGAATTCAGATTGGTAGTGGGACTAGAGTATCAGGAATTACTAAGATATTTACGCCTGGAGCTATAATTAATACGCAAAATCCTTTAGATATAGCAATTGAAGGTGAAGGTTTTTTTCAAGTGCTCCTCCCCAACGGTGAGGTCCGCTATACCAGGGATGGCTCTTTCCGGATCAATGCGCAAGGTAGCCTTGTAACAAGTGATGGCTTTTTGGTTTCACCACAAATTACTATCCCTCCACAAGCAGTTTCAATCACTATTGGTTCGGACGGTACCGTTTCAGTTCAAAATGCTGGGGCACTCAACACGACCACGGTAGTTGGTCAACTCACATTAGTACGATTCCAGAACCCAGCAGGATTGAGTGCCGAAGGGCGCAATCTTTTTGCCGAAACAGCTGCCTCAGGGCCACCGATAATATCAGTACCCGGACAAAACGGCACAGGCTTCACTCGACAAGGTTTCTTAGAGCGTTCAAATGTAGATGTAGTAAGTGAATTAATTAATCTGATTACGTCACAAAGGGCATACGAGTTCAATACACGTGCAATACGCACTGCTGATAATATGCTTGCCGCTACAACGGAATTAGTAAGATGAATTATATATATACTATAGTATCAATATTATGTATTGGAAATACAGTAGATTATTTGTATGTATCTAAACAGAGTATTACTTTAATTCTAAAAAAAAATATAACAATATCAAAGAAAATTGTAAATCTTTATGATGTGACAATTGTAAATAATTATATCAAAAATATAGATATAGCTGAATTGAAGCCTAATCAGAATACTCTAATTATTAGTAAGAAACATATATTACTGCGGCTAATGCTATATGACAATCGTTACAATTATGATATTCTCGGACCTGATTATGTCGAAGTTAAATATATAAGTGATTCTAATATTAATAAATATACATTTTTACCTGGGAAAAAAGTAACGTTATATTACAAAAAAAATGGAATTGAGATAATAACTACGGCTGAATTAATTCAGGCGGGCAAGATAGGAGAGATGGTAAAGCTACGCATTGGTGATACATCGAGAATTATAACAGCATTACTTATTGATGAAAATAATGCGATTATAGAGTAAATAAATAATATGTTTAATTCACTATTATTTGTTTTAGCGTTTGCAAAAATATCTGGCAATTGTGATTCAATTTGGGATAGACACAATCCCAGATACGGATTTTTATTTCAAGACAATAATGCTAGGCGTATAGGCGATCTTATAACAATTATTGTTGATGAAATAACCGTCCTTCAAGAACAAGACAAGCGCGAGTTAGGAAAGAATAGTAGTGCAAATGCTGGGTTGACGTTTGGCAATACTAACAATCCTGCACAATTATTGACAACTGATAATAGATATGCGTTTAATGGCAATGCTGCTAATACTACTAATCATACGTTCACTGATAAATTAACTGCTGTCATAATTGATATATTACCCAATAATAATTTAGTGATAGAGGGATATAAGCGCAGAATAATAGCAGGTGAAGAAAGAATTATATATATAACAGGTATAATAAGACCTGCTGATATCCGTGTAGGAAATACTATAACTACTGACAAAATTGCCAATCTACGAATATATTATTTAGGTCGTGGTATAATATCCAGATCAAATAATCCTAACTACTTCAATAGAATATTTTATCAAATTTGGCCTTGGTGATTTATCATGAGAATGATTGCCGCTTTATTTATTGCTTTTATTAGTCCAGATATAATCTATGCTCAGGTGCGAGTAAAAGATATTACTGACGTCGCTGGTGCCCACCCAAATCAGTTATTTGGCTTTGGGCTTGTAGTAGGATTAGATGGAACTGGAAGCAGGAGCACATTCACGCAGCAAGTTGCCGTAGAAATGCTACAGCGTCTCGGAACAACCACGCAAATATTCAGCCAACTGCCAGCAGAATCGGTCATTAGATCTACTAGTATATCGGCTGTTATGGTAACTGCTGAACTAAGTCCATATTCACGTAAAGGAAGTAGGATCGATGTTACTGTATCTGCCATAGATGACACTCGTAGTTTACAAGGTGGAATCCTAATACTTACACCATTGCGAGGTGTGGATGGTGAAGTATATGCCATCGCTCAAGGTCCAGTATCCGTAGGAGGATTCTCAATCGCGGGACAGGCAGCTTCCGTTCAGAAGAACCACTTAAACGTCGGACGAATACCTGCAGGTGGTATAGTAGAAAAGGAGGCTCTAGGGGACATTATTAAGCACGGGAAGCTTACATTACTGCTAAAGACTCCGGATTTTAATACTGCAAGAAATATATGTAATGTAATCAATAAAAAATACCCTGCGTGCTCGATACCAATTGATGCTGGAGCTGTTACAATCTTTATTCCTCGGAACAGGTTAAACGAGCCGATAAACTTTATTGCTGAGATTGGGCAACTCACTATATCACCTGATAATGCGGCAAAGGTAGTAATCAATGAAAGAACTGGAACAGTAGTTGCAGGCGAGCATGTAACGATATCGCCTGTTGCTATATCGCATGGGAACTTGTATCTTGGGATTAGCGAACGCCCCATTATATCCCAGCCGACTGGCTTTGCCACTGGTCAAACTGCAATAGTACCGCGTACGCAAATTGGTGCTGTGGAGCAGCAAGCTCGATTCGTCACACTACCGCCCACAACAACCGTCGGTGATGTTGCTCGTGCACTTAATGCTTTAGGTGTATCACCAAGAGATATAATAGCTATATTTCAAGCGTTAAAGCAGGCAGGTGCACTGCATGCCGAAATCATCGTTATGTAACTAACAATTGTTACTACGGGTAAAATATGTTTGATTACTTACAGATTGGTCTTTCTGGCATTACTGTAGCTAATCAATCAATTTATATAAATGGCCAAAATATTACTAAGTCTGATATGCCGCAATACCATAGAAAAACGGCAAGGCTCTCAACTTTACCTAACGACAACGGCGTGATTTATAGCTATACACATAGAGAAACTGAAGATATTTTGCAAAAACTATATTATAATAATTTAAGCGACTTTTCATTTTACGACGAATTATACAATTATCATTCATTATTAGAATCATATTTAACAATTGGAGATTATGTGGCAAAATTTAATGATATATATAATGTACTATCACAGTTAACTGGAAGTAGATATAGGATTAATGATCTTATATCTAACATGCACGATCTAGTGATGTCTATCCGGAGCACTAGTGATGCCTTAGATACCTTAAAAATTAACATTGAACACCAAATAACGTCGTATGTAGAACAAATAAACAATTACTTAACAAATTTAACTAGACTGGATCATAACTTATTGGATAATAGAGATCAAATTTTAGAACATTTATCCAATATTATGAATACAAATTTAGTACAAACTAATAAAGGTATTAACATTCTTTCAGATAACGGTTTGCCATTGATTTTAGATAATACAGTATATCAACTGAAAATACAGTATAATAATAATAACAATATTAATCTTGTTAACGATATAGGAACTATAGATGTTGATTCTGGAAGACTTGGATCTTTGATTTATATGTACAATCAATATATACCAAAAATAAAAAACGAAATTAATTATCTTGTTTCTGATTTTATTAGGAATATAAATCAAATACAGGCAACGGGGTTAGGTATTGCTGGAGAATACGAAAGTGTAGACTCTCGTATCGCCGTTCCAGATGTCTTTGCGCCGCTAGCCACTCAAGATTTACCGCTAGAAATTTTCGAGGGCGATATAACTATTAGCATTACTGATATAAATTCATCGACAAGAAATAATTATACATTTCATATCAATCCTAATATACATAGCCTATATGATATTAGTAATTTTTTATCTTCACTTCCTGGTATATCCGCATCTGTCAACACTTCAACAGGATTAATTAGCATAAGTGCGTTACCTGGGTATAAATTCGACTTTGCAGGAAGGGATACAATACCAGCGACTAACACTCCTGTTGCAAATCCTGATACTTCAGGTCTACTCTCTGCATTAGGTATAAACGGTATATTTGATGGTTATAATGCAGATACAATAAATCTTCGACAACAGTTTATTGATAACCCAAACTTATTTGCATTCTCTAAAACTGGTGAAATCGGTAATAATGATAATATAATTCGTTTATTAGATGTATTTAAATCTTCATTATTTACTCAAAACAATTTTATTCAGAGTATGTCGAAAATTATAACGGATATAGGAAACTTTGGTACAACTGTAACAAATAGCAAAAATTATTCAAAAGAAATTTACAATGATACGTATACCAAATTAAATGAAATCATAGGTGTTGATACGAATGAAGAATTCATTAATCTTTTAAAATTTCAAAAAATGCTAGAAGCATCGTCTAAATATATATCAATTGTTAACCAAACAATTGATACCTTACTTAATATGTTTTGATAATGTGGAGCGGCGGTATGAATCTACGAACTACACAGCTAAATATTACATCTCAAATTTTATCGCAAATACAAAGGCATTCATATACATTATCTCAACATTATAGAGACATATCATCTGGTGTTAATATAACTAGGCCATCAGAAAATATTAATAATTATAATAAGATATTATATCATAATACAGAAAGCAAACGTATTTCATCAACTATCGATAATATTCATACGCTGAATAATACTCTCGATTATATAGTAAATTCATTGCTTGATATAAATAATGTATTACTACGTGCTTCTCAGATCGCTTCAACTGGTTCCGATATTACATTGGACCAATCTACAATCCGGGCATTGGCAGACGAAATAGACGTTATGATTAACAACATATTGAATATTTCCAACAGAAAAATGTACGATAATTATTTATTTTCCGGGGCGGCTCTAAATATAACTCCATTTGTTATTAGTTCTTACGATATAAATGGTAGAATTAATAACATCACGTATATGGGATCTACTAATAATAGTAATGCATTTATTAGTGATGATATCATTATACCTCTCTACTATACAGGTAATGTATTCCTACAAAACAATGGTAAAAATATATTCCAATCCTTAATAGATTTACGTAATGCATTATTAGCTGACTTACCCCAACGGTCGTCTCTATTAGGCTCAGCCATGCAAGACATCGAATTAGCTCGCGATCATATTACTGGTGTCATCGGAAGTATTTCCTCTCATTTATCTGGATTGCGTAGTTATTCTGAGCAGTTAGATAAACTTTTATACGACCATCAGGTCATGCAATCTGAATTGCAGAGTACGGATTATGCTGATGCTATAGTCAGAATGAATCAATCTCAATATTTATTACAGGCAAGTATGGCTATAATAGCACGATATTATAGCTTTTCTTTTCTTGATTACATTACTTAATTCACTTTTTTTCTGTAGTTAATATTTTATTCAGTATTTCTTGGGCAACTCGTCGTACATTCGTATCAGTATCATTTCTTAACTTGTCCACTTCATCGGCTACTATAGCAGATGGACTGCCAATTTTACCAAGACGGTATAGGGCCAGCAATCTTCGCAATGGATCAGACTCATTCAACTCTTTAGCAATCGCGCGAATTATCGCATCGGGTATTTTTCTATCTCTTGAAATGGTCAGCAAAGCTTCTATTGCGGCATTTCTGACCGTGTAATCTGCATCGTCTAGTAACTCCATCAATGCAGACGATGCCTCTTTTGCCTCAGCACCTAACCGCCTTAAAGCGTCAACGGCACGAAGTCGCTGACTCGGATCGCTTGATCCTAGCTGTTTAACAAGTGATGTTACATCGTGCTCATCTGTTGTACTCAGTATGGCTTTTGTTGCGCGCTTGATCGCTAGATCTATATCTATGCTTCTGCCACTTGCCATTGTTAGTGCCGGGAGCGCGATACGTGCGGTATATCCCATTTGGGCCAATGAATCGATAATTGCAATTTGCAGTGGTTCTAATTCTCTGCCCTGAAGTCGTCTCAGCACAGTGATTAAGTGTGGAATAGCTTCCTTCGCTGATACTCCTAATTTTCCAATAAGGTATGCAGCCTCGATCCTCGTATCTAAGGGTTGACTTGGATCGTCGACTATTTTAATAAGCTGCTTTATTGGATTATTCTCATCACCTGATTCGTGATAAAAAAATACCACAAGTATACTAATCAAATAAAGTACAAATGGCGTACGGCAATATATTACTATTTTCCTATACATAGCATTGGCCCAACAACTTTTACTAGACTTGTCCTTTTATAGACTCTCTGGCAACTTGCCGACGTTAGCTTCGATAATCTACTAGGAAGGCAGCTCCCTGGGCTGTTTACATCGGTTTTCATCCGAGGCTAGTCGTGGTCGTTATCATAGGTGGAATTATCGTTCTCTCCGCAGTGGTGGTAGGATTCACGATGGCGGGGGGAAAAATTGGCGCCCTTATACACATATCAGAATTTATTACTATCGGCGGAGCAGCGTTTGGTGCGCTTATCATAATGTCCCCTCCTAAGGTAATGAAGGATCTTATTCGCGGATTTTTACAGGTACTTAAAGGATCATCATACGGTAAATCTACCTGTATTCAGATGTTACAGGTCATGTATGCGTTCGCACGTTTAGTGCGGCAAAATGGTTTATTAGCCCTTGATTCTCACGTGACTAATCCTGAGCAAAGCGAAGTTTTGCAGCAATATCCGAAAATTTATAACAACCATCATATACGACATTTTCTATGTGATTCTTTGTCATTGATTATCGATGGTACAGTTGAATCGGAGCAGCTGCGTAAGTGGCTTGAGGAAGAAATTCTCGTTCTTGAGCGCGAGCATCATGCTGCAGTCATGGCTATGTTACGTACAGCAGATTCATTACCCGGTTTTGGCATAGTGGCTGCGGTTTTAGGTATTGTCGTCACCATGCAGGCAATCGGTGGTCCTGTCGAAACCATTGGGTACAAAGTTGGTGCTGCGCTAGTTGGAACTTTTTTGGGAATACTGATGGCATATGGATTCTTTGCTCCAGTTGGCGCTCGCATGGAGGCGTTAGGCGAACAGGAACTCTTATTCTATCGGGCATTATCTGAGGCTGTAATAGCTATTAATGACGGTGCAAGTCCCAAAGATGTTGTGATGCGTGCCCGCCGCATTATTGGGACAGATTGTCGTCCTACTCCGTCCGAAATGAAAGAGCTGTTTGGATAAGATAAGGAGAGGATCCCGAATATGGCTGCTGGAAAGTCCGGCGGATCATGGAAGGTAGCTTATGCGGATTTTGTAACCGCTATGATGGCTTTTTTTCTAGTTATGTGGATTGGTGCACAAGATGAGAAGGTGCGGCAATCCGTAGCCAATTATTTCATTGATCCTTCTGGAGTCAGCAAACACGCTGTTCAGAGTGGTGCCGCCATGACCATCCCCACCTATGGCACCATACCGGATGAGAAAACGCTGCAAATGGATAACGGCCGCCATCAGTACACCCCCAGCGACCAGATGAGTCCTGCCACCAAGGCGATCATCAATTGGATTCAATCAGATCAAAAACGCTATCGTTATTGGAAGGCCCAGGCTCAAAAGGCGCGTGAGGCAGTAGCGTCTTCAGCACCCTCTCCAGCTATTGCAAAATCTCCAGATGAGTTGGCTACACAGCATCTCGCCCAGCAGTTGCGAGCCGAGTTCACCGGGGAAATTCCACTGGAGACACCGGAAGTTTATAAGAACTTGATTCTCTACTCTTTTCATGAAGTGAACTGGACTCAAATTGCAGAGGATTTGTTGCGCGCGTAAACCGGTGAGGCGAATTGATGGCGTTGGGGTGGTTAGCCATCACGATCCCCTGCTATACTGCTAGGGTAGTCCAAGGGACAGTGAGTGAAAGGAGGGTTGACGCACGCGATGGACAAAGTTAGGTGTGGGAAATTCCCCTCACAGGAGGATGAGTTGTGCAAGGATTGATACCTGCAAGGGTCATTTTGGGGGTTGCATTGGCGGCATTGGCTTGGCCAGTGGGTGCTCAAGAGCCGGCCCGAGATTCGAAAGCGGCGCTAGAGAAACTCAAGGCCGAGGTCGATGCATTGCTCAAACTCCGTGAGGGAATCGAGAATGGAAAAGCCGGCGTGGGTAGGCATTCTGAGCGCAACCGTCTGCAACAGGAACTGAAGGAGCTGTTGCAAAGGATCGAGTCCCGCCCTCCCGCGACTCCTCGACCTAAAGGGAGCGAAACACCGGCGAAAAAATTCGAGATCGGAGCGGGAGACAAGCCACTGGATTTACTTCGTTCTGCCACCAATCTTTATAAGGATGGGGATGTAGACGCAGCCTTGCGAACCTTACGGATGGTCGATACATCGGCGCTAGGTCGTGAGGACCGTGCTTACGTCAAGTACATGATTGCAACATGCTTGCGACGAACCGGCCGCGTCAGTGAAGCGGCAACCTTGTACCGGGAGGTGGCCGAAAGCCGCGAGGATGACTTCCTGGCCGAGTGCGCAATTTGGCAATTATCCATTATTCGCTTCACTCAGGAATTTCAGGGGTATCTGGATCGCCTGCGAAAAAAATGAGATAAGTTACGGAAGAAACACAAAAAGAGCAGAAAAAATAGCTTGGTTGGAGAGGCCAGCGCATGGGTGAACGATACACTCATCCGAGGATAATCCAAAAAATGCTCCAACAGCGCCTGCGCGAGGCTGTAGAGCGAACCCAGCAGTTAATGGAACTATGGAAAGGCGGCCAAGTAGCCCCCGAATTAGTTCAAACTGTTGTGGAGGCAGGACTAGAGCTGCGGGAAGTGCTAGTACACGAAGGCGGACACTTGCCGGAAGATATTCGAGAGGAAGCCATTAAGTTCCTAGGTTGTATCGAAGAAGTTATTCGCTGTGGTGAAGAATGGCTCAAAAACAGCGGGGGTCCACAATTGGCAGAGACGGCATGGCGTGAACGGCTCGGCAAAGCCTATGGTTTGACTTCAACGTTGCCAAACATGCCGCGATAGAGTTATGCCACCAATCGAAGCTGTCACGAGCGTTACCGATGCTCGCGGTGCTGGAGCCGCAGACAATGAATTATTGTCTGCTCTCACCATGACTGCGTCGTCGCCGTTCCGCACAGTACTGGAAGCGAACTCACTTCAAAGCACATCGCTAGCAGAGGCTCTTGAGGCAGTAAATCCCCTCGGTGAAACGAGCCTACAAACCTTGCAAGACCCTTCGGACGGGGACACACCACCGGCTGAGTTACTCGCCATTCTTTTGAACATGCTCGCTCCTGCCGTGACAGGCCTCCCGTCTCAATCGAATACCGCAGATTCACCTCCAGTAGTGCTCCCCAGCGGTGCGAGTCAATCTTCAGAGAATCTGACAACAGCGGCTTTGGCTTTGGCAAACGACCGGCAAGACGGCGAGACAATTGCGGAGGGCACACCGGCACAAATATCCCTAGGTGCAAACCCATTTGACACCAGAACAGAGATGGCACAAGATGCAACTAGCGCAGTTATCACAACACCACCTCCAGTGAGTTTGTCTCCAAAAGGCATGGAAGGAATGAGGGAGGAAATACCCCAAGTTACCCTTCCTGGTGCAAGACATGCATTCATTCATATCCCTGCCCAAGCTCCTGTTGTTAGCAATCTTTTGCCGTCCTTAGGAATACCTGGAGAGGTGGTTCTCGAAGTTCCTGAGCCTGTGGGTGCTGTAGAAGTTCAGATTGGGCTACCTTCGATGCAAGTTGGGGAACGTCCCAGTGTAGCAGGCAATCGCATCGCCTTAGTGGCGGAAATGGGAGCGCAACTAGCGTCCTCGACTCCGGTCGATTCTTCCGCCTTCGCCCAGCAATTCCATCACCTCAGTTCTCATCTTCCCGAAAACTCCGCTGTTGCTGGAGGTATATCGTTCCCGACAGAACTACCTGACAGCCCTGGAAGTGAGGTGATTGCCGCTCAGGGGGGAGCGAACAATTCCGGCAGCGGACCTGTCGCTGCTAATCCCCAAGGGACATTGGGTTGGGCAGAGGGCACAACCCCAACCAGCACTGTCCTCCTCGCCAACAAGCCGATTACGGGGGGGGAGATACCCGAACAGACACTGACTGCGATCAAAGCGCATCTGCATCAATTGAATCAGGAAGGAGAAGTGGAGTTCCGCATGCATTTGCATCCAACGGAACTGGGACCACTCCGGGTCCATCTGAGCGTGCGGGAAGGTGAGATTCACGGCCAATTGTACGTACTGGACGACACTCTACGCCGCCTGCTGCAAGATCAGCTTCCGGAATTGCGTCACCGCCTCGAAGCGTTAGGATTAAGTCTAGGCCAATGGGAAATTGCTCCGGACCAAAGCAGCCACCAAGCCGACACGCTTTGGTCGTCATGGCAGGAATCTGACGCGACACCCAAAGAAACACCAAGCATGGGGGACAACCGAAAGGATTTCAACCTGGCCACTACCAGATGGACTTCCCATGGCCACGTCTATGCCGAAGATGATGGTCGGGAATCGAATCACGTCGATGTTATCGTGTGATCCAATGAGGGACACTCCAGGGGAATGGCAAATAAGGGACATGTAACACGTAAAGCTAGACGGTACATACATATGTGAAAAACGCTGAGGAGGAAGGCATATGGCAAGTGTCGGGGCCATCAATACCATCACGCAAGAGCAATTTCTGAAGTTGCTCATTGCGCAATTGCAAAACCAGAATCCGTTGGAACCGATAACTGACCAGCAGTTCATATCTCAATTGACGGCCTTCAGCACGTTGCAGGGGATTCAGTCCCTGAATGTCAGCTTTGAGCAGATGTTACGTTTACAACAGTTGATGGGGGGAGCTAGCTTGATAGGCCGAAGCATCACCTACGAGCGTACACCGGGCGGCCCGACATCGAGCGGCTCCGTCAGCGGTTTGAGCGTGCAAAACGGCCAAGTGGTTTTACTTGTTGGAGCGGATCGAGTTAGTCTTGATCAAATACGGTCTGTTTCGTAGGCTTGTGGAGTCGATAGCAAACAGATTTCACCTTTATCTTGGAGTACGACACCATGGCATTGACAGCTTTATTTACAGGTTCCACAGGTTTATTAACCTTTTCACGTGCGCTCGACGTCGTGGGTAACAACTTAGCCAATCTCAATACCACTGCCTACAAGGTTCAGCGCACATTGTTCAAGGATATTTTTTATCAAACTCTCAATCCCGGTTCCGCTCCAGCGGGAAACTTTGGGGGAACCAATCCCAGCCAACTCGGATTCGGATCAGCGGTGGGGGTTATTGATAGCCTGTTCTTGCAAGGTTCCATCAACCCAACAGGCCGAACATTGGATGCCGCGATCCAAGGGAAAGGATTTTTCGTAGTGACGGATGGCACTTCCACCTTCTACACGCGGGCCGGCTCGTTCACTGTGGATGCCGCAGGCTTTCTGGTGGACCCGATCACCGGCTTTCGTGTCCAGCGCACAGGCACCGTGGGTGAGCCACAACCCGGCCAACCGGGGTTTCAAACACCTGGAGTGCTGAACATTCGTGTGCCCTTTGGCGCAGGATTATCCGGTGTCCCCACAGCCAACGTGGTGTTGCAAGGTAATCTCAGCAGTACGCTCAACGTCGGCGACAGCATTTCCACTTCAATCCAGATCTACGATACGCAAAGCACGCTCCATGCCTTGACCATTACTTTTACTAAAATCGCGGTCAACCAATTTCAGGCTTCCGCAACCGTTACAGATGGTACGGCAACTGTCCCGCCCACGCCTATAGTCTTCGACACCTCTGGTTTGCTGGTATCCCCCGCTACCCTTACAGTCAACATTACCGGCATTCCGGGAGCTGCGGCTCAAAACATTGTGTTGAACTTGGGCACACCCGGCACATCATCGGGATTGACCCAATTTGGCGGTTCTTCCACCGCCGCCGCCGTTACTCAAGATGGCTTCGCCTCGGGCACGTTGATTAGTGTGTCTTTCAACCAAAGTGGTGAACTGGTCGGGCAATTCAGCAACGGGCGAACCCAACCCCTGGCCCAACTGGCCATTGCTGGCTTCAACAACGAGGCGGGTCTGCTTCGGAGTGGGAATAACTACTATGCCGCATCTCCATCCTCAGGTGAGGCCGTCATCGGAGCGGCCGGTACAGGAGGATTAGGACTCGTGCAAGGGTCGGCTCTGGAAGGCTCCAACGTGGATATCGCCACGGAATTCGCCCGGTTGATCATCGCTCAGCGGGGTTTCCAGGTCAATGCTCGCTCCATTACCGCCGCCAACGAGACTTTGCAAGAGTTGGCCAACTTGATCCGCTGAGCCATTTTTGAGAGCGTAACGACCTCCAAAGGACAAGCCGTTTCCTTAAAGGGGGTGGATTAGGCAGCTTTATTCTCTGCGGCTCCCGGTATGTTGGCCGGTGACGCTCCCTGGAAACTGAGGACCTCTGCCGACGAATGGATAGGTTCGGAATCCGCAGAACCTTTCAACGATCCGGAGGTTACCGGTCCGTCCCCCGTGGTGTGAGCTAAGGTATCGGTAAAAGTCGGACTGAGCAGGATCAAGGTGCGAAGGCCGCCCGCATCGCTGGCTACGGCGACAGTCTGTTCTTCTACTTGCACAAGGTACAACTTGGCCCGATATGAGAGCGGGACAACCGCTTGGAGACGGAGCGAGTTCGTCTGTGTAGCCAATCGAGAACGGCGCCGGGCTTTGCTAACGAGCAACATCAACAGACACATCGCCATTAGAAAAATCGTCCACATGACCAGGCGCCAGAGCAGCTCATAGAAGTGGAACGAAGGCGCAACGGGCGGGGTATACGTGTCAGGCAATGATAGATTCGCCAGTAGGATTGACATCATAGCGTGTCTCGCGACGGAGGCGGGGCATGCAAGCGAGTGATACGCACAGCGAAGTGATCATTGACAACTACAATTTCTCCTCGTGCGAAGGGAATCCCCCGGACGGTCAGTTCAACCGGCGTACCGACAGTTTCTTCCAGTTCCAGCACAGCTCCTGGCCCTAGTTTCAGCAAGTCACCAATAGACAACACCGTATGGCCCAATTGGGCCGTAATCGTAATCGGGACATCTCTGAGGGCCTCCAGGGGCGTAGGAGCAGAAGCAGCCGACGGACCTTGGGATTCCAAAGGTTCCAGTACTGCCGGCTGAACATCGACAGTTGGCTGAGGCGCAGTCGGTGAAGTAGCTTGAGGGTTCGCCATAGCGTTGGCTCATGACCGAGGAGAATCCGACCCAAGGGCATCGATGAGGATAGCGGTCCGTGCCCCGCGTCGGCCAGGCCAGGCTCGGAATTTCGGCACCCCACCCACCCAGGTTTGTAATGGCCGATGCACTGACTGCTCCAGGACCAGAACATCTCCCACTTTCAGTTCTGCCAGTCGCTGCATGGTGGTTTCCACCTGTCCCAAAATGACGCTCAGCTCCACGGGCAGGTGCTGCACCAGCAATTCTAATTGAGCACGCCAGGCAGCAGAGGGCGGAGTCGCTGGTACTGAAGGCTGAGAAGTACCGAGCTGCTCCCACCGTCCTTGGCGGGGGGCGCACAACCAGAAAGTCTGCTGTCCCCAGGGTGCCGTAATCTGGATTGCCGCGCAGAGTGCCAATTCCGCCTCGTGACGACGCAGGACTGCACGTAGGGTTTGACTCGTCCCTGCTGTCAGAGACAACGGAGCGTCGGGCCAGGATTGCTCCAGCGGGGTCAAGAACAGTTCCCGGAGCAGATAGTCGACAAGGGCGGCCTCTAAGTCCGTAGCCTCTCGATCCTCCGGCCATTTATCTGGGATTTCACCCAGCAACCCCATCAGCAAGGTGAGCTGGACAGACCGCGGCAGCACCAGCCAGAGAGCGCCATCATTAGGATCATCGGTGGTCAGGGGAAAGCATGCCGCTTCATCCGGCACAGCAGCCGTCAGGTGTGCGAGTGTCCCCGTTTCAACACTAGCCAGTTCCAAAGAGAGAGAAAAAGGCAAAAGCCGGGATGACTGGTGAGCGAAACGCCGGAGTGCTTGCTGTATCCATTGACCGAACTGGCGTTCCAGCGCTCCCGGCGGGGGGTGGCGGAAGTCCAAGGGCTGGGGTGTCGTCATTGCACTACGTATTCCTCAAACAAGATAGCCCGGAGGGGACTATGACCATCGGGATAGAGCACCTCTTCAAAACGTTCGAGTATTTCCCGCTGCAACCGGTTGACCCCCACGGTACCGCTCACATCTTTGAGGGTTTTACCTGCCAGATGGCTGATCAATTTACTCTTGACAGCCGGCTTCTTTTTCGCCAACAGGTCGGCAACCTCCTTCTCTTGATCCGCATCGACGAGCACCGCTAGCTTGACCCGCAGGTAGCGCATGGCGCGCTCATCCGCGAGATTGACCACCATGTCTCCAAAAGGAACGATAGCGGTCTTGGTTTCGGCGTGCGGCTTGTCCTGAGTTCCCTCCTTTGGTTTGCCCAGTAACGAGGAAATATCCACTACGAGCGGTAACGCCGCGCCTGCTAGGATGGCTACCACTCCCACAGCGGCGAAGAGCAGTTTGCGGTTCTTCTTACCGCCAGGCGCAACGTCTTGGGCCGTGGCAACAGGTGCAGCAGCGGACATGGTGCAAACTCCTGGAGAATACCAGCCCCTGCGTCCTTGCTGCGTGCGGTCGATCCGCCATCCGTGCCGGACCTGGATTTACTCAGTCCCGTGCCTCATCGCAAGGTCAAATGCGCCTTCGGCTGAGTCCTACCAAAGGTGCTTCTCTTAGCGAATAGTTCCATCCTTCTCCGCAGGCTACATCCCCCACAGTGCAGGATCATGGTGCGGCATTCCCTCACCCTCCGGAAAGGACGGCACCATCGGCGGCAAAGGTTTGCTATCCGCGCCATAAGTCACCCCAGGTACCCGGTAACCTAGGAGTATGATGGCGGCTTCCCAACAAACCCACCGCTGGAATAAGGTAGGAGAATCCAAGGCCAGTTCTTCCAGATAGATAGAATCGTGGACGATGAAATTGTTGCGGATGAAGGCAGGCAATGGCCGCGGGCGCTGGCGATAAAAGGCACGGCAGCGTTCCGCCAAAGTGGCATCCATGGTATCCCACAAACCATCAACCGAGGCCACGACCTTTCCGAGCTGCGGGGCCACGGCTTGCAGGACAAGTCCCAGGCGAGGCCGAGGATGGAGGGCATACTGGCTGACGATCCCATGGACGAGCACATCGGCACTGCTTAAGCGGGCAATATCGAGCAGAATCGCCTCATCAAACCGACCTCCCCGACGAACCGATGCCGCCAACGTCGCTCGATCGTCGGCGGGTGCCGGTATCACTTCAAATCGTCCCAAACGTTGCAACTCACCGAGGAAATTCTGCTGTACTTCATCTGCGACGCGAGAAAAGGCCGTCTCATTCAAAAACGGGAGCACAACAACGCGCTGGACCGATTCCCACGTCCAATCGGGCAGGTGATAGTAGCTGAATGTGGGTGGACCTGGCGGCGGTGGCCGAAAAGGCCGAGGCACACTGGATAACAATTGCTGGCATCCCGTCAGCAGGGAACCGCCGAGCACACTCAGACAGAATCCCCGGCGATTCATGGCCCCCTCCGTTCTCCGAGCAATTTCTCCAAAGTGCTGATCACCGCCCGCAGCAATTCGACATCCTCCTTTTCCATCTGTCGGATTTGAGCTTGTAGCATCGCCACTTCGTTTTGCAACTGTTCAATCTGGCTGCGGGATCGAGTGACTTCCTGGGTGGCTGTTTCCACCTGTCGCACGGCTTCGGCCAGAGCCTGCTCGCGCACCTGCTGTTGGGTTTCCAACTGCTGGATCCGTTCCTGAAGCGAACGATTGTAGAGCGATAAGGCCTCCAACTCGCGGGTCAACTCGACCACTCGTTCCAGAGGGTTTTCGCTTGGTCCCAATTCCAGCCGGTCCCCCAAAACCGTCGGGGTGCTGCGTTGATGAGGGTCGCCTCCCGGCCAGGGTGTCGGTGGTGGCAAGGGCTGGGGGGGCACCTGCGGACCTGGACGGTATTTGGTGTTCTCTCTGGCTAGCCAACGTCCGCCTGCTGGCATGACCTCCGGTGCATTCATTCCCCTTGAGGACAAACCCGCCTGAGCAACAATGCTCCCTTCGCCATTATCGATGACACGCTGGGAAAATTTGCCGGCAGCCTTCTCGTAGGGCAGCGGTACAGGAGCCTCGACATGATCTCCCTTAGGAGGAAGTCGGCAACCCGCCGTCAGCCCCATCAAGCCTAGGAATATCCACCTTGTCCTGCTCGCCCAGCGCACCCCAGCACTCCTTGCCCGTCCGCCCTGAACTCTCGGAACACTTGACATCCTTGCCGGAACACCGACCAGTTATCCCTAAGCCGTTATTCCCAAGTCGTTCGCCTAGCAAGCGATCCACGCACCCGCATGGCCCCTTTTGCCCCGTGTGTTGTTTTCCGGTAATTCCTGCGGGGAAAGAGAATCAATTCACGACACTCGAATGATTCTGCCTAACCGCGACGGTAGCCCATCTTCCCTTCACATAGGTAGCTCAGTCAGGCGATCCCCTCGTCCAGAGGGCGGTTCCTAGGAGGTTGTTACATTCGACAGCTCTTCCTCACACCAAATCCGATACGAGCGGCCGCACACACACGTCAGATCCACCGCGCGCACCACATCGTTTTCGCGATGTACCACAATAGTCGGCTCTTCTACTGCACCCTCCGGAGGAGGCGGTCCCACACGCACTGGCTCCGGAATCAGCCGCACACACTCGGCCGGGATCACCCAACCCCTGGCCTCGCCCCGCACTGCCATTGTGGTACTCCCCCAATGTACCCTGCCTCGCTAACCGCTTCTCCTCAGTCGGAGAAGTGATCCACAACACATTTTCACCCGCCAGGTTACGGAGACCATAACGTCGGGTCCTTTCGCAATGCTCGAAATTGCGCTGGGGAACCTGCTGTACTTTATCTTCTGCACACCGTCCCCTTACCTCGTCCTAAGTAACACAACGTCAACTTCTCTTGAGGTCGAGCACTTACGGTCATCTGCTACCATGTTCCCCCACGACGGCCTGCTATAAGCAGTTCATCAGATCATGTCAACGTAGCCCTGAGGTGGGAAAACCATGGTCCAGAACTACCCCCGCGATGCAAGAGTGCTTCTGGTCCCAGGCAATGATGAAATGATTCCTGAAGAGTGAGACAATCTAATATCACGGCCGCCGTCGTGAACGGTAACGGTAAACATCAGCCATGAGATTGTCCACGGGTGCGTACTGATCCGTCAGGATGATTTTCGGTTCTGCCTCCAGATAGGGGCGAATCACCTCCGGATCGGCTCGCACAGTTCGGATTCGTGCGGGCACAGCGTCTAGCCAATCCCTTGTCAAGGCACACATCGGCGCACAAGACAACAGTGTCTGAGGGATTATGACTCCCCCGCTTACCCAGGCCGTGATCATCGCAGGCCGTGCTTTCTCCAAAAGCGGCGCCAAATGGCGTTGTTGGTGCGCTGTAACACCCTTCTGGACTGTTTGCAAATCCAGCGGCTTATTAGAAGCATAAATCACAAACACTTGCCGATCCTGGATATTGATATCGTCAGCTCCGAGCAACTCGACGTGAGGAAACGTCTGGCGGAGGGTATGCATGGCTGCTCGCCACAGTTGTCCATACTCCACAGCATCGATCACCGTCAGAAGGTAGACTCCATCCGGCTTGAGAGCAGCGCGGACCGCATCATTGTACTCTTTGGTCAGCAAATGAGCGGGTACCGAGAGATCGTTGACAGCATCCTGAACGATGACATCATAGCTTCCCGGCGTCGCTTTTTCTGCCACGTATTGCCGGCCATCCATGTGGTAGATGTGCATGTTGGGATAATCTTTCAGGCCGAGATAATCACGGGCCACCTGAGTGACAGCCGGGTCGATCTCCACCACATCCATTTGGGCTTCCGGCATGACTTCCATCACATAACGAGGGAAAGTATATCCCCCTCCGCCAATCACCAAGACGTGAGGTTCTGGTGTGGACAAACGTGCCGCCTGGACAAACTCCATTTGCACATACTCGTGGGTGTAGTGCAGTATTTCGGGATGGGCGGGATCCACACTCGAATGCAGCAGCATATCCAACGATAGATTCAAAAACCCTGTGGGCCGATAGTAACGGTTTCCTTCTTCATCCACAAAGTATGTGCGATCCACAGTGACGCGAATGGTGTAATAATTCGACTCTGTCTTCACCACAAGGAAAGGATCATTATCCCCTCGATAGTTCAGAATGACCCCTCCCGTGACACCACCGATGACCAGACTGGCGAAATAAAGGAGCACGCTATGTTCCCAGATACGCATGATCAGGACGCTAGTCAGCGTCAAAGTGGCGGCAACCCCTAATAACGTCGCCGTCGCTCCAAATTGGGATAGCAGCACATACCCTGTAGCAAAGGTACCGGCAATCGCACCGCCCGTGCTCCAAGCATAAATCCGTCCGGCAACTCGCCCCGCTTGTGCCACGTCGGGCATCGCCAAACGAATCACCTGAGGCGACACCATCCCCAAGACGAACATGGGTAAAAAGAAGAGACTGAAAGTCCAGCCCAGAACCTGATACATCGGCTCCCAATCCGCGAAGGGACTAAACTCATTGACCAGAAACCGCGTGACAAACAACAGCACCGTCCCTGCCCCACCGGCGATCAGGGTCGCTGCCAAGGCCACGCGTGGATTGCGGGACCGCCCCGGTTTGTTCATAAAGTCTGCCAGAAGCCCCCCACTCAGATTGCCTAGCGCTGTTCCTGCCAGCATCACTCCGATAATACCCGTCCAGGTGAAGAGGGACACACCAAGTTCTAGGGCGAGCACGCGGGAAGCGGTCAGCTCCAACGTCATGCCGCAGAAGCTGGCCAGGAATACGATGAGGTAGGCCAGGCGAATGTTCCGGATCGCGTAAGGTGCGATACAGACCGTAGTGCCGTCCATGGGGTTCCCAGCAACCGCCTCTGTCCCTTCCACACGTCCCTCGGTGACGGGAGCTTCATGGGAAGTTGAGCGGCCGTTGCTTGCCTCCATCGTTGAGGGATTTCTCCGCATAGCCAGTCCCACCCAACCCGCAAGCACCAACAGGGATGCCGCTGACATGAGCACAAGGGTGGTAATTGTGAACCATCGCATCAGATAAAAACCGGTCAAATAATTTCCCAGAAGGCAACCGAGAGTGCTCAGCGCGAAAATGAGACCAGCCACCCGCCCTGTTTTGGACACATCGGGCAAGCCCAGCTTGATGGCTAACGGGGTCAGTAAACTAAGAGTAAAGCCAGCGGGCAGACACAACAGCACGGCTAAAAGAGGAATGCGTGGTCCGAGAGGAATTGCTTTGTACAGGCCGCTGAGTTGCAACAGAAGAGGCAACACCGCCATCCAGATGGCTGTCACCGCACTGATGAGCAGAACCAGCATCAAGGTCCGCGGTTGGGGAAACCGATCCGCCACGCGTCCGCCCCAACCGTTTCCCAAGGCAATACCCGTCAGAAACACCCCGATGATCGAGGTCCAGGTTTCCAAACTGGAGCCGACGAACGGCGCGAGCAGTCGGCTGGCGGTAAGTTGTAACACCAGCAGGGCAGCATTGGCTACAAAAACGATCAATCCTACCCCCGCCAAACGGCCGAGCGGCAGGGCAGAAACTCCGGCGATGGTTGCAGTGCTCATGGCTACTCATTCAGAGAGAGAAACTGTCACCTGTGCACCAGGTTATCCGATTCTACCCCTTTCGGCCATCCGCTTCCGTAACGCGTGTACAATTCTCAGCATACCGAGCGGAAAATTCCATCTGGGAGGGACCGGGCACTAACTTGGGGCGGACCGGGCACTAATTGCCCGAAGGGTAACGGAGCCTGACGCTTGATCAAAGGCATTTGTTCAGCCTCCGTCACCGCTCCTCCCTCCTAGCTTAGGAATCGCCCACAGGAGACGGGGATATGACTTCACGTTTTGTCGTCGGTATCGATTTAGGAACGACCAATTGCGCCTTGGCCTATGTCGATACAGGAGCCGCTAGCCCGCCTCGTGTTCAGGTTTTGCCCATCCTCCAATTGATCGCACCAGGAGAGGTGGCAGAGCGCCCCCTGCTCCCATCATTTCTGTATTTACCAGCCCCAGGTGAGCAACCTGCTGGAGCCTTACAACTGCCTTGGGACAAACAGAGGGACTACTGCGTCGGCGAATTTGCCCGGCAATTCGGGTCCCAGGTACCGACCCGCCTGGTAGCATCGGCCAAGTCGTGGTTATGCCATCCGCACGTCGATCGCCGGGCTGCATTCCTCCCCTTACGTGCTCCGGACTCTGTGCGGAAAGTTTCTCCTGTGGAAGCCAGTATCCGCTACCTTCAGCATTTGGCAGAAGCCTGGAATTATACTATCGGCCGCGACGTTCCAGATCAGCGGCTGGAACTTCAAGAGATTATTCTGACCGTTCCTGCTTCCTTTGATGCGGCAGCACGCGACCTGACCGTCGAGGCCGCACGGGCCGCCGGCTTCGAACATCTGACCCTGCTGGAGGAACCGCAGGCCGCCTTCTATGCCTGGATCGACCATTGCGGCGACACTTGGCGAGACCTGGTCCACGTCGGCGATCTGGTCTTGGTCGCAGATGTAGGCGGCGGTACTACCGACTTTACCCTCATTGAAGTTGGCGAAGAAAACGGCTCCCTTGTTCTAACCCGACTGGCAGTCGGCGAACACCTGCTCCTAGGCGGCGACAACATGGACCTGACGCTGGCCTATCACGTCGCCCAACAATTGCAAAAAGAGCGCGGCCTGCGGCTGGATGCGGTCCAACTGGCCCAACTCACCCACGCATGCCGGACTGCTAAAGAGTCGCTCTTGGCATCTTCTCAACTTGGAAGCGCCCCGGTCACTTTGCTGGGCAAAGGACGCGCTGTTGTAGGAGGCACCATCACCTATGAATTGTCGCGCTCCTTGGTGGAACAGGTGATTTTGGATGGTTTCTTCCCCGATTGTCCGCCCGATGCTACCCCCCAAATCAGAGGCGCCGTGGGTCTGGAGGAGCTTGGCCTGCCCTATGCTAGCGATCCTGCCATCACGCGCCATCTAGCAGAGTTCCTGCAGCGTCACGGGGAAGCTCTCACCCGCCGGGAAAGCAAGGACCGCAAGAAGACGGGGCGGCTCCTCCCCACGGCTTTGCTCTTCAATGGTGGAGTCTTCAAATCCGACTTGCTCCGGCAACGACTCTGCGAGGTGCTCCGCCGTTGGAGTGAGCCAGAAAACTCCGAAACGCCACGAGAACTCCCCGGAGCGGATTTTGATCTCGCCGTTGCACGCGGAGCCGCCTACTACGGATTGGCACGCCGCGGTAAAGGAGTTCGCATCCGGGGCGGCACTGCCCGTGCCTATTACATCGGTGTCGCAGCTAACCTACCGGCTGTGCCAGGTTTTCCCCCTCCAATCAAGGCCCTGTGTGTCGCCCCCTTTGGGATGGAAGAAGGGAGCCAGACCGATATTCCTGGTTATGAAGTCGGATTGCGGGTGGGGGCTGAAGCCGAGTTCCGTTTCCTCGGTTCCACTACGCGCCGTGAGGATGTCCCCGGCACTCTCGTCGAGGATTGGCAAGGGCAGATCGAGGAGCTGACACCGATCCGCGCCACGCTCGATCCCCAAGGCGCTGCTGCCGCCGGCCAGATCGTACCTGTCCACCTTCACAGCAAAGTGACACCTGTGGGCCAACTCGAATTGTGGCTCCACTCCCGTGACGGTTCCCACCGCTGGAAGCTCGAATACAACGTGCGGGAAAAGCCTCGTTCGGGCTAAGAGAACTCGATTGCCCTTCCCGCGACTCCATCGGCATAGCTACCCGGCTCCCCCTCGTGTCATTCGCTGGGATTTCCGGTTTTGTTCAATCTTGATCTCATCATTTCGCCAGGCCGTAAAACTTCACCGCATTGTCGTGGAACAGTTTACGTTGCACCTCTTCTGGTCGATCCCGGATAACTTCCTTGAGGGCGTTGACCCAGTCGGCGTATTTCTCGACCCCCAGCAAGCACACCGGCCAATCTCCACCAAACATGACACGGTCCGGCCCGAATACATCAAGGGTGTGATGGACGATCTCCGCCACGTCTTCCAGTTTCCATTCACCCCGTTTGGGAGCCGAAGCCAAAAAACCACTGACCTTGCAGACGATATGCTTGCGCTTGGCGATCTCCGCTATGTCTTTTTTCCACTTTTCCCGCTGCTCACGGGTGTGCTTCAAATCCGCGTTCCCACAGTGGTCCAGAATGAAACGTGTATGCGGACATTGGTCAATCAGCTTGACGTAGTCAGGCAATTCGGCTGGGCGAATGCACAAGTCGAAACTCAAACCCAGCTCCCCCAACAATCGGATGCCCCGAATGAAGGCGGGCTGCAAGCAGTACCCTGGTGGCGTATCCTTGACATGCAATACCTGGCGTAAACCTTTGACATACTTGTGATCCTTAAATTGGCGCACGTAGGCGGCGAAATTGTCTGCCGCAGGACGCCCAGAGACCACAGCGGCACATGTCGGTGTCTTGCCACTCTCACACAACGCGATGATATAGTCAGCCTCCGCCTGCTGTTGTTCCGGCACTACATCGACCTCCATATACACGGCTTTGACCACATTCAGGCCCCGCGTCGCTTCCTCGTATTCCTTCGGCGTGAAATTGTGGCCTAGTATTTTCCCGGCATCCGTGTTAGGGTCTAACCACGCCAGCCGGAACTTGCTCAAATCCCATAGATGCTGGTGCGTGTCCACGATCGGAATCATAGCGCTCTCCTTAGACGAGGGCGTCGAGCTAGATAAAACTTGTTCTGCCCGGACCGGTAAGTCCATCATTGCCGTTGTCATACCAACTCCAGACATCACCAGAAACTCCCGCCGTGTCAGATCATGTTGGAATCGCTGCATGTCTTCAACTCCTTCGTTTGGGACACAGTCTCCATACTTCACTTGGAACCTCACCGTCAGGCCGCATTCCTTCTCGATGGTAACAGGACCGATGCTCAAAACAACCGTTTACGCCACAAAAATAATTAATCCTCCTACGAGCGAGATGAGCCAAGAGCAAAGTTGGGAAGCTGGAAACATGGTGCAATCTCTGCGACAGACTATGTTCCCCCCAAAGGATGGCTCACAAGCCGGAGGACTAGCCATTTTCCGCTACCCATTGGCCCCTTTCTACGATAGGATTTTTCCATTCTCCGCGGTGTAACTCCAGAACCAGCAGACGACCACAAGGAGCCGCTTATGCGTACCGAGTATCTGATCATGGCCATCGCGTGGCTAGTAGTTGGCATCTGGGTCGCCTTGGTCATTGCGGCGAATCGCAAAGTTCATCCCAAAGTCTTGTTCCTGCTGTTCATGGTCGAGTTGTGGGAGCGTTTCAGTTACTACGGAATGCGGGCCTGGTTAATCCTCTACTTGACCTCCCTGGCTATTACCGGCGGCTTCAACATTCCCAAGGACCAAGCTTATGGCATATACGCCGCCTACGGTGCACTGGTGTACCTGACACCCTCGGCCGGCGGCATTCTGGCCGACCGGATATTAGGCTTCCGCAAAGCCATTTTCTGGGGCGCCGTCCTCATGGCTGCTGGCCAGTTCACCCTAGCTCTGAGCACAGGCCAGCAGAAGATGCCTCAAACGGACGTACAAGCCCTGCCCGCCCTGACTGGTAACACTGTCCTGGCGGGTACTACGGAGGGAAGCGGTAATTTTTTGCTCATGTACCTGGGACTGGCACTACTGGTTTTGGGCAACGGCTTTTTCAAACCGAACATCTCCAGTCTGATCGGCCGGTACTACGAACAGGGGGACCCACGGCGGGATGGAGCTTTCACCATCTTTTACATGGGCATCAATATCGGCGCTTTCCTGGCCCCCTTGACGTGCGGCACCATTGCGGAGATCGAAGGCTGGAGTTACGGTTTTATGACCGCCGGGCTGGGAATGTGCTTGGGACTGACCATTTTCATGTACACCGCTGCTCAGGGATATCTGGGTCCCCATGCCGAACCGCCCATGCCTGCGGCAGGATCGGCGACATCCTCGACAACCAACGAGGAAGTAGCAAATCTTGAGGGAAACAACACGCAAAGCTTCGCTACTACGACTCCCGCCCAACCGTGGTATCTGACCGCCAGCGCTGTCTATCTCGGTACCTTCGCAGCGATTCCGCTGGCCATGTGGCTGATCCACCACAATGAAGTGATGGACTGGATTCTGCTGGGCCTAGGTTTGATCACCGTGGCGTACATGATCCGCATTTCCCTGGCTTACGATCTGGTCGAGCGGCAACGAATGTGGGTCATCATTCTGCTTCTCTTTTTCACCACAGTTTTCTGGAGCTTCTTTGAACTCGCCGGCAGCGCCATCAACATTTTCACCTTACAGAACGTGAACAAGAACCTATGGTGGGGCATTCAGTTGACAACGAGCAATTTCCAGGCGGTGAATCCTCTGTTCATCATGGTGTTCGCTCCGTTCTTCTCCGTCATGTGGGTCTGGCTGGCGCGTCGGGGATGGGAACCAGCCGCCCCAGTGAAGTTTGCCATCGGCTTGGCCCTCCTTGGCGCTGGATTTTTAGTGCTCAATTTGGGGAAAGCCGCCGCTGTGGAGGCGATGGTCCCGGCCTTGTTCCTCATCCTCATGTACTTGCTACACACGCTCGGAGAATTGGCCCTTTCGCCTGTCGGACTATCTCTCGTGACCAAACTGGCTCCAGCCCGCATTGCGGGGTTATGCATGGGCTTCTGGTTCCTCTCCTCTGCCATCGCCCATCAGGCAGGCAAGTGGATTTCCCGCTTGACAGTGGTTCCGGAAGGCTCCAGCCGAGAGGAAAGTTTGCAGAAATCCATCGAGGTGTTCAACATGGTCGGAATGTTCGCGCTGGTTTCGGCGGGGATACTGCTGGCTCTGTCACCGATCATCAAGCGATGGATGCATGGCGTACGGTGAGGCAAAGAAACAGTAGTTCGCCTCCTAGCGCCGAACATTCAAAAAGTTGCAAAACAGAAAAGAGGCTAGTACCGTGGCATGGAAGGATCAATCTGCACAGACCAACGGTCAATTCCGCCAGCCAGTGAAGCAACCTTAGGAAAACCGGCTTGGAGCAGGATGGCCGCCCCACTCAAACTCCGAATGCCGTGGTGGCAATACACCACCACCAGTTCCTCCCCGACGTTCAATTCTCCAACCCGACTCGGTAATTCCCCCAAGGGGATATGGAGACTGCCTGGCAGGTGACACCAGGCATATTCCTGAGGTTCTCGAACGTCCAGCAGCAGCACGGGAACACCGCGCTCTAAGAGAAGTTTCAATTCCTGGGGCTGAATCTGCGGGATCATCGCTGGTCTGCGTCGTCAGAATGTGTAATATCCGGCCAACCGAGGAGGAGTAAATAGTGGCGTTCACGCCCCCGCATAGCGGCAGCCGAGGGAGTTGTGGTATCGTCATAGCCGCAGAGATGCAAGCAACCGTGGATCACGTACAGGCCCAATTCGGCATCGAGAGGGTGTCCGCGTTCCTGCGCCTCTCTCTGGGCCGTCTCGTAGCTGATCACCACCTCCCCTTCCAATCGTGCGGCGGAAGGAGAGGAATAAGGGAATGTCAAAACATCGGTCGGCTCATCATGTTGAAGGAACTGCCGGTTTAACCGATGAATATGCTCATCGGTGACAAACGCCAAAGTGAGGACAGCTGTGCTGATTTTTTCGCCTTCCAGGACTGTTCGGGCCGCCGCCTTGAGGCGCGCATAATCTAGCGGCCATTCGTAGGGGTTCGCTATTCGCACACGGATCATACCCTCATTATAGAAGAGGACTTTCTGAATCCGATGGTGAATTTGATCATGTTTTGGGGTATTAGCCGGGAATGCTCAGGGACGGCAAAGCTCCCTGAGGAGTAGCACTTGGCAAGAGTTGCTCCGTCGTTTCCGGGTTAAAGTGGTCGTTCTCTGGCCCTGGTGGGAAAGGTTTTTCTGCAATCGTCTCAAGGGTGGTTCTCTCCAGGGTCGCGGAGAGTTGTACCGGTCCCAGAACAATCCCTGTTCCATCTTCTGTGGATCCGCCAAGCGGTGCGTCCTGAGCAGAATACTTTTCTACCTCCGTCGCCGACATGCCAACGGGGAAACTGGTCACGCCAGCCCCGTCGATTTCCTCGGCCAAGGCGGCATAATCAGCGGCACCTGGGCTTTTCGGAGCATAGGAGAAAATCGTCTGCCCATGGCTAGGGCATTCAGCCAACTTGATGTTTCGCCGGATTTTGCTCGCGAAGATCCGGGCACAAGACCAAGGTAATCCCTGCCCGCGACTACGCTCTAGGAAGGTGTGGAGGTCTGCTACGACTTCCTGGGCCAAACGGGTGGAGGAATCGAAGAGGCAAATGACTATGCCGGACACCCGTAAACCCGGATGGATGCGACGAGCGACCAAAGCGGTTGTCTCCAGGAGCTTGGACAGGCCATGGAGGGCCAGAAAATGCGGTTGGAGGGGAATAAGCACTTCATCCGCCGCAGCCAAGGCATTGAGAGTCAATACTCCCAGGGACGGGCCGCAATCCATGAGCAGATAGTCAAACGTTTCCTCATCCTTTTGCAACGCTTCGCGGAGAATGACTTCCCGGCCCACTACGCCGGCCAATTCCACCTCCGCAGCGGCCAAATCGAGATCAGCAGGGACTAGCCACAGCCCCTCGGCCACCTGCCGGCGCACCTGCTGAATGTAGCACTGGCCCAAAAGGACATGGTAAATTGAAGGTTTTTGGCCATCCGGTTCCACTCCTAAGTGGGTCGTCGCATGGGCTTGCGGATCCAAGTCCACCAGGCAGACCCTCCGCCCTCGCCGAGCTAAGGCCGCTCCCAAGTTGACTGTTGTCGTAGTCTTACCTACGCCGCCTTTTTGATTGATCACTGCGATCCGTCGCATGGTATTCTTCATCCCCCCGTTGCATGGGATTCGTCCGAAACTGCCGGCCTGCTCAGGTTCCTGGGGCGGGATAAACCGCCTGCATGCAGCCGCACATACCCCCTCATCACCAAACAGACCGATCATTTTTCTCGATGCCGCTTGCCACGGCGGCGAGCATCCTTATAACCACAACAGCCTCTCCACGACTAGGCCAACCGCGGGCAACAAGCTGATGTCGGTTGGCAAGTTGAGCGTAACCTCACCCCTTTTCCCTCCGCTGCTCTCGCGCTTGAGGAGAGTTGTATACATGGCTAATTTGCGTCAGCAGGCGATTATTGCTATCGCTAACGCCCGTTACCAACTCAACCGGATTGACTTCCGGACCACCCATTTGAAGGAACTCTTCGGCGAACTGGTTTTTAGCGAAGAAGAACAGCGGGCGCGCCTGCCCAAGCCGGTATTCAAGGCCCTGCAGCGCACAATTCGCCAGGGTGTGCCGTTGGACCCTTCGATGGCTGACACAATTGCCGCCGCCATGAAGGACTGGGCTATCGAACACGGTGCCACTCACTTCACCCACTTGTTCCAGCCCATGACGGGCCTGACTGCAGAAAAGCACGATAGTTTCCTCACTCCGACGGGAACGGGCCGCGCTATCGCGGAGTTCAGCGGCAAGGAGCTGGTCAAGGGCGAACCCGATGCCTCCAGCTTTCCCAGCGGCGGCCTGCGAGCTACCTTCGAGGCACGCGGCTACACGGCTTGGGATCCTACCTCCCCGGCTTACATCCGGGAGGCGCCAAACGGGGCTACTCTGGTGATCCCCACTGTGTTCGTTTCCTACACAGGCGAAGCACTCGACAAAAAGACCCCCCTGCTCCGCTCGATGGAGGCTCTCTCCACTCATGCCCTGCGTATCCTACGCCTCTTCGGCAACACTGAGGCCCAAAAGGTTTTTAGCACGGTGGGACCAGAACAAGAGTATTTCCTGATCGACAAGCATTTCTTCTATGCCCGTCCCGACCTGGTCAACTGCGGGCGGACCCTCTTCGGAGCCAAGCCCCCCAAAGGGCAGGAGCTAGAGGATCAATACTTCGGTGCCATTCCGGAACGCGTCTTAGCCTGCATGGCCGATTGCGAGGCCCAACTCTTCCGCCTCGGTGTACCGGTCAAAACCCGGCACAATGAAGTGGCTCCGAGCCAATATGAAATCGCGGTCACCTATGAGGACGCCAACCTCGCCTGCGACCACAATCAACTCGTGATGGACATTCTGCGGCAAACCGCGGATCGATATGGCCTGGTATGCCTGCTTCATGAGAAGCCATTTGCAGGGATCAACGGTTCCGGCAAGCACAACAATTGGTCTATGGCGACAGATACAGGAGAAAATCTGCTCAATCCGGGGGATAGCCCCCACGAGAACGCTCAGTTTTTGGTCTTCTGCGTCGCCGTCATCCGGGCCGTGGCCCGCTATCCGGAACTGCTCCGCGTCTCCGTAGCCAGTGCCGGCAACGACCACCGTCTCGGAGCCAACGAAGCGCCGCCGGCGATCATCTCCGTGTTCCTTGGCGAACAGCTTCAGGATGTTATGGATCAACTCGAACGAGCTGACCTGAAAGGTACCCGTCAAGGCGGCTACATGGAAATTGGTGTGAGTGTCCTACCCAAACTCCCCCGCGATGCGGGCGATCGCAATCGAACTTCTCCCTTCGCCTTTACGGGGAACAAGTTCGAGTTTCGTGCAGTCGGCAGTTCGTTCAGCATCGCTGGTCCTAATACAGTTCTCAACACGATCGTCGCCGAATCCCTGGATTACATCGCTACCCACTTGGAGGCGGCGGTCAAGGCGGGCAAACCGCTCCACCGAGCTATCCAGGAATTGTTGCCGGGAATCATCAAGGAATCGAAGAAGGTGCTGTTCAACGGTGACAATTACTCCGAAGAGTGGCACCGCGAGGCCGAGCGGCGCGGCTTGCCCAACTTGCGCAATACCGTGGACGCCATCCCGGTCATCATCCGGAAAGACTCGGTGGAACTGTTTACTAAATACAAGGTGTTCAATGAACGCGAACTCCAGAGCCGCTATGTCATTTTCAGCGAAAAGTATGTCAAAGAGGTCACCATCGAAGCCAACATGATGCTGATGATGGCGCGGACGATGATCCTACCGGCTGCGTTAGAGTATCAGGGGCGAGTGGCCCAAACTGTGGCCACGGTTAAGTCCGCCGGAATTGATCCCGCGGCCCAAGCCGAGCATCTCCGCGAGTTAACCGAGGCCATATCTCACTTCCAGGCCGCTATTGCTGCCCTGGACAAGGCTGTCCATTACCATCCGGAAGGTGATGCCTACGCCCATGCGAAGTACGTCAGGGATGCTGTCTTACCCAAGATGGCCGAGCTTCGCAAATGGGGGGACACACTCGAAACCCTTGTCGCCGATGAACTCTGGCCTCTGCCCACCTACCGGGAAATGCTCTTCATCAAATAAAAGACACACAGGTCGGACTGCCGTCGCTGGGTGGCGGGTGGGTTCTCCTTCCCTCCCCCCTCGAATCCCTCTATTCAACATCCCTCCTCCCTGACCCGGAACGACCCGTTCTCAGAATGGCTTGGAAATGGATGGGATTGTTCCGAGCAAAGCGGACACACTTCAGCTCCAGTTTTGCCGTCATTAGGGAACTTCATACTGGCCTAACTCCGCCGCAGCCCGACCTTTCTCCGTAATGCGATACCAACCGTTACCCAAGTCCTCAAAAAAGCCGTTCTCCAGGAGCCATTGGAAGTGTTGCTTGTCATTCCGGCTCATGTTGCGAGCCTCTTCAAAGCGGAAACGTTTCTTTCGCAATACCCGCCGCAACATACGCCATTTCAACTCTCCCAGCCCCAAGAGCGCCATCGCAGCTCCTCCACTGTCGAATCATGGTGCCAACTTCGTCATCTACTTTCCCCTCAAAAGATAAACGCTACGAATGCCAGAGATGTACCAGATATTCTGAGATGATTCGTTTTTTCGCTGTTGGTCGGAAATGAAACCCAAGATGGAACAGGCCATAGTCAAGATAGCTGGATTCGGCTTTCCCCTGCGAACATTGGCATAGCTCACAGATTCAGTGTACAATGGGGAAGTCTGCTGACCGCCAAGCATTGTCCCGGGTAACCAAAGGATTTACCAGGACAGGAGAAGACATGGCACAACACAAATTCCAGGTCCATCTGCGTGGGATCATCGACCTGTTGTCCGAGCATTTATACAGTGGCCCGGAGGTTTATATTCGCGAATTGTTACAAAATGCAGTGGATGCCATCACGGCTCGGCAACAGTACGAACCGGCTATGCGGGGCGAGATCGTCATTGAATGCCACAGTCCGAGCACGGGGCGACCGCCTACGCTGAGTATACGGGACAATGGTATCGGCCTGACTTTGGAAGAAGTCCATCACTTTTTGGCCACCATTGGCCGGAGTTCCAAGACCTCCGACAATTGGACCCAGCCGGCGGATTTTCTCGGTCAGTTCGGGATCGGCATATTATCCTGTTTTATCGTAAGTGAAGAGATCGTGGTGCTAACCCGATCCGCCCGTAACCCCACCGCAGCCCCCGTGGAGTGGCGAGCACGTGCCGATGGTTCCTACACCGTGCGGGAATTGGAACGGGACCTGCCAGTCGGTACGCAAGTCTGGCTGACGGCGCGGCAGGATAAAGAGCGTTGGCTCACCGCCGAGGAGGTGCGCCGCCTCGTCCTGCACTATGGCAGCCTGTTACCTGTGCCGTTGCATTTTCATGCCGGAAGGGTCCAGGAAATCCTCAACACCCAGACGCCCCCGTGGCGCAAACATTACGCCACACCCGCCCAACGACATAAGGCTTTGCTCGCTTACGGACGCGAAACGTTTGGCATCTCGTTCTTAGATGCCGTGCTCTTGTCATCCGAAGTGGATGGCTTGGATGGGGTGGCCTACATACTTCCCTTCACTCCCCCATTATCGGCCCGCCATAAGGGACACCGGATTTATCTCAAAAACATGTTCCTCTCGGAAACCGCCGACAATCTTCTGCCCGAATGGGCTTTTTTCGTCCGCGTGATCCTCAATGCCACCACCTTGCGGCCGACAGCTTCCCGCGAGTCGTTTTTCGAAGACGAAAATCTGGCGAGGACTCGCACTCTCATCGGCGAGCGCCTGCGCCGTTATCTTGTCAATCTCGCAGAGCAGCAACCGGAGAAACTCGAACAGTTCGTGCAACTGCACCACCGTGCCCTCAAGGCGCTGGCTGCCGAAGATGACAACTTTTGCGCTATGATTCTAGATCATTTGCCGTTTGAGACCTCGCTGGGCACGATGACCTTCGGAGAATACCGGCAGAACTATGCGATTGTTCGTTATGTAGCCGACGTGGATACCTTCCGGCAACTGGCCAATGTCGCCGCTGCCCAGAACTTGTGCCTGCTCAATGCCGGATATGCTTATGACCTCGATCTGATCAGCCGAATTCCGGAACTCTTCCCGGATTTGAGTTTGGAAGAGATCAACAGCGATACCCTCACCCAAGAGTTCGACGAGCTGACTGTCGAAGAGCAAGCCGATTGCGAGTCTTTTACCCTACAAGCAGAGAAAATCCTGCGTCCCTTCCGCTGCCGTGCGGATATCAAGAAGTTCCAACCGGAGGACCTCCCCGCGCTTTACAGCATCAGCCGAGAGGGCCGTTTCCAGAGACAGGTGGAACACACCCGTGCGCTCAGCAATACCCTCTGGTCCAGCGTGCTGGATGGACTTGTTCAGCGGGACATTGTGCAAGCTGGGACCTTGTGCTTCAATTTCCGGAATCCCTTGATCCGCCGCCTGCTGTCGTTGCGTTCGCCCCAACGCCGCCAGCGCTTCATCGAAATCCTTTACGTTCAAGCCCTGCTCTTGGGTCACCACCCCCTCAACGCCCGAGAATGGCAACTGTTCAATCAGGGTCTCCTTCATTTACTGGACGATCTCCTGAACTCCTGAAGTTTCCCATCGCCTATCTTCTTCTTCCCCTCGGAGAGCTAACGCTATGGCCAAGAAGAAAGAGACCCAGGAGTACGTTCAACGCATCCACGAACTGTGTGATGCTGCTTTTGAGCTAGATTACGGACCGGCAAAAATTGCTCTTCTGGAAGAAGCTGTCCAACTGGCGGACGCCCATAACGATGTTGAGCTGGGATACGAGGTCCGCCAATATCTGGTCGACGCTGCTACGTTCGGCGGCTCTCCCGACATCTCCCTCGTAGCCTTTGCTTGGTGTGTAGCCCGCTACGATGAGGATCCAGACAGTTTTGACCCGGAGCCTCTCTACTGGAAATACAAGTGGATTGCCACAGCGGCGCCGAAATTCCCTACGATCTCCCGCGTCCAGATTGAGCAGTTGCTCGACGACATGTATCGACGCTATGTGGCCGCCGGCATCGGGCTGCATCCCTTCTATCAGACCCGGCGCAACGCCCATCTGTTCATGGGCGACATCCCCGCAGCCCAAAAGGACCACGAACAGGTGTTACGCCATGAGCGCAACTTCATGAGTGACTGCATCGCCTGTGAGCAAGATTCTGTCGTGCGACTCCATCTGGAAACCGGCGATTTGGCTCAAGCGGAAGCCGCCGCCAAACCTATCTTTGAAAAACGCTTGAAGTGTGCAGAAGTACCTCATCGCACCTACGCCATGTTCCTGCTGCCTCTTCTGGAGAACAATGCTGCGGAATTAGCGAAGGCGTACCACCGCAGCGGATTACGCCTGATCAAAGTCCAGCCCGGTTTCCTCCAGGAAGCCGCCCGACATATTCTCTTCCTAACCATCACGGACAATCTTGCCGCCGCCGTTCGCCTCACCCAACGGTACTTGCCGATCTACGCAGCCAGCCGCTGTCCAGCCTGGCGTTTCGATTTCGAACGCATTCTGGCTTTTGTCTGCCAGCGTCTCGCTCAGGTTTCACCCTCCCTCCGCCTACGTTGGCCCGCGCATTTCCCCCTCCCGGAGGGTCTTGATCCCCAGGATTATCTCTCACTCGCCCAATACTTTCGCAACCAAGCCCAACAAATGGCTCAAGCTTTTGACGCGCGTAATGGCAACAACTACTACCACTCTCTCTGGACACAACTGGACACTTGGTCCCAGAGACTACGGCCCCTCACCCTCTAACCAGACCGCTGCCATCACTACTATGGTGCCTCTATCGTCGTTGGGGGTATCTGCTTCTATCGCTGTTAGGCGTTCAAGTATTGTTTCCGTCTATTCCAGCTCAACCGATCCACCTGATAAACGCACTCCCAGAAACTGTCCTACGGCCAGCTGCTGGTCCCTACGCTTACTTGGGGATTTCTCCCGATCGCTCCTGGTTACGGCTACCGTTATCGCTTCTGCTCATGGCTAGCGCCGAGTTCCAGTCATAGCTACCGCCGATTACCCCATCCCCTTTGTCACGACAAAAAACATCTGCTGAACGCTGATTTGGTCTTGACTGATTGATCAGGCGCGTTATGCTAAGCGAGTAAAATTGTTCTGAACCGTCAATTCCTTGGCAAAGGGTCGCCCATGAACCAAGAAATGCTACTTTCCCCTTACATTTCCCGCCGGATCCACGGTTGTGTTTTGCGCTGTGAGCGCTTGGAGGACCGGCTTGCATTCTCGATCAGCGGTGTTCAGTCTTGGTGGGGATTGGGGGGAATGATTGACTTGGCTCCTGTCGAACCCACGCCTATAGTTGACGAAATACCCGAAGCTGTAGACATAGGGATCGTGGAAGAGCCGGAAGCTTCCCAGCAGCCGGGTGACGAGGTTCCGCCATTGGGTGTCGATTCCGGTTGGGAGGATGAAGACCAATGGTTCACTGAGGATGACCAGATCGTTTGGTACATGCCGTGGTTTGGCGATGAAGAGGACGGAGCGGGCAATACTCTTTGTGACGATACAGGAATCATCGTGGATGTTCTTCCGCTCATGGTCGAGGAAGGCGAGGACACCTACGAAGTCCCGAATTTTCCCCTTGTTCACCCCAACGGTTCGTTGAAGGAGGTAGTTCCTCCGACCTTGGAGCTGCCGAGACTGGAGTTGTTGTCCTCTTTCCCAGACGAAGTCATGGAGGTTCCAAACTTTAGTATCCGCCGTGCGGGAGATTTAGGAACAACAATCATTCCCGAGGTGGATCCCTCTCTATCATCATCGCAGATAATAACAATGAATGTGCTGCCTATCAAAGTCCCCGAGGTATCGTCTCTTGTACCAGTAGCTCCACAATCGTGGATAGCTCTCGCCCCTGAATCGAATAACATACAATTTTACACACTACCAACAATTCAGTTCCCGGAAGACCCAGAGGACAGGGAGCCGCTGTTTGTAACCGAAACAGCATGACCGGAGGTTGAACCGAACTCCGGGGGATCTCCTGCCCGTTTTGGGAGGAACCCTCAATAGGATATCCACCCACGCGATCCTGCTGCGCGGAACGAAACATCACGCCAACGTAGCGACAGGTGTGCTGTCTGCGATCGGATTCCGTGATTGGGAACGGAGGACTGGGCGGTACAGGGTGTCTCGTTCAACGGGAATACGTCCCGCTTCGCGGATCAGCCGCTCTAACTCGGCCACAGTCAATTCCTGCGGTGCGTCGCTTCCCGCGGCATGATAAATCCTCTCGTAAACGACTGTCCCATCGATGTCATCCGCTCCCCAACTTTGGGCCACCTGAGCGGTTTTGACACCCAGCATCTGCCAATACGCCTTGATGTGGGGAAAATTATCGAGCATCAGTCGAGCTATGGCGATCATCTTCAGGTCCATCATCCCCGAAGGCTTGGGGAGATTGCGACCTAGCGGATTGTTTGCGGGGTGGAAGGCCAAGGGGATGAATGTTTGGAATCCGCCAGTTTGGTCCTGCAAAGCACGTAAGCGGAGCAAGTGATCAATCCGGTGATACGGTTTCTCGATATGGCCGTAGAGCATGGTAGCGTTCGACTTCCCGCCCAGTTCGTGCCATTGCCGATGCACCTCCAGCCATTGCTCCGCGTCAGCCTTGTAATCGCAGATCTGGCGGCGGATTTCGGGATGGAAGATTTCTGCCCCCCCTCCCGGCAAGGAACCTAAACCCGCATCTCGCATCTCGAGCATCAATTCTCGAATGGGTCGTTTCGTCAAGCGGGAGAACCAGTCCCACTCCACCGCGGTCCAGGCTTTCAAATGCAACTGAGGATAATGCCTGTGGATATTGGCGATGATGTTGTAGTACCACTCGTAGGGGAGCAGATGATGCAATCCGCCGACGATGTGCAGTTCTGTCGCTCCGCGTTCCGCGGCCTCTCGAGCACGGGCTAAAATTTCCTCATCCGTCATCACATAGGCATTCGCAGCTTTCAAATCGGCGCGGAACGAACAGAAGGCACAACGGTACACACACACATTCGTCGGATTGAGATGCATGTTGACGTTGTAGTACGTCACATGTCCGTTTTTCTGCTCCCTAACATAGTTGGCCAGTTCTCCTAGAGTCAGCAGATCGTGCGTCTCCTCGAGTAGCAGACCATCTTCAAAACTCAGGCGCTGGCCGGAATACACTTTCTCACGAATCGGTTCCAGCCGCGGGTCACGCCAGGGAGGAGTCGCCCCAGGCGGAACAGCACCAGGGGGCTTTGCACTGGTAGGGCTTGTCATCTTCAACACATCCCTAATCTATGGCACCCGAAAATCCAGGCGGTGATCTCACACTAAACCTTCCTGAGTGCGACCGCCATAGTCCATTCGAGGAAAATAACCGTAGCCAGGACCAAGGAGATAACTACCCGGTCCGTTTGGGGCTGGACGGACAGTTATTGGACGGACAGCCAGTCGGGATACCTGCTGGAGAGTGTTATTCCAGTTCAATCGTCCCGGAATTTATTGTGGCAATCGGTGCATTTGTTGTTGATCTTGCTGAGCAGGCTCGCCATAGCATTCCCATTAGCGGACTTGCCTTTTGCCGCCTCTTCCGCCAATTGCCGGCTCAGGTCGATCAGCTCTTGCGAATACTTTTTCCATTGCTCCAAATTGGCCTTATTCACATCAGCCTTATCGTTAGGCATGTGCATAGTGTATTCGCTAAGGAGGGCTGTGCGAGCCGCGAGGATTTCTACCGCGGCGGGATCGAGTTTGACTCCCTTTTTGCTCCAATCCCGGATGTCCTTTTCGATGTTTAAGCCCCCGCTACGACCCAAGCGATAGGGGGACATCACTTCTTCCAGGTGGAAGTCGTTGAGTTTATGAAGGGGTTGGCTAGGCAACGGCGCCGTACCCGGATTGGCCTTGAGGCTCTTGGCCAGCTTCTCCGCAGCGGCAAAATCCTTTTTGTTGAGGACTTCGGCAATCTGTAAGGCTTGCTTTTGCAAGTTGGCATCACCGAGCGCTTCCGCCTCTAGAACCAAGAGCATGGCAAGAGCACGGGCTGTCGGGAGATTTCGCCGGGCCTCTGCCGCACTTTCCTGACACTTGGCAATGCTGCCTTGCAATTGAGCGATATCAGCCGCCGCCAGGCGCTCGTAAGTTCCCCGGCTCAATTGGGGTGGAGCTGCCCACATCGATACCCCCCCGGCAACAACGGTTAGGATACCGGCCCCCAACCACACACGCAGACGGTTCATCATCGCTTGTGCTCTCCCTCGATTCAACATCTTGCGCGAGACACAGACAGTAACTTCTCCGGGCAAGCTGCTCCCGGCAACCCAATCGCCGGCGCCTGCCAAACCACCATACCCCATCATCTTAGAAAACAGGTGGGATGTAGTCACTTGCCCAAGGGGGGTTTTTCCCATTTTGTTGCTTGAGTTCATCGCTCCCCTGATGCCATTCTCGTGATTTCGCCATCTCCTGCGTTTCGCCTGTTGTCACTTGTCTGGTATTTATCCCGTCTTCCCTCCTCAGAACTCAATGATTTCCGGCCAAGCCAGGGGTATCACAAAGATTTTTCCGTCGCCGATCCGGCCTGTCCGCGCTGCTTTGGGAATACGTTCCAGCAATTCAGCCACTTGGTCCTCGGTTGCCCACACCGTGATTTCCACCTTGGGCAAATAGGCTGTACTGAACTCGGAACCCCGGTAGCGATCCAGATAGCCCTTTTGTCGTCCAAACCCCTTCGCCTCGCGCACCACACAGGCTGCCACACCCACCTCGGTCACGACCTGCAGCACTGCCTCCGCTCGAAACGGCTTGACGACGATGATCAACTCTTTCATCGCCATGTTCTTCTCCCATCCCCTCCTCTGAGCGGCCGCTCCTTCCGCCTTCGTCTCCAGGGATGCACCACCGACGGCCTTTCAAGACCAGGCTCAGTATCAGGATCAGGGAGGACCACCTGCGGGACGCACCTCCCCATTCCTCATCTGGAGCGGAAGCTCCTGATAATACTGCATAATTCTGCGAGCCAGCGCATCAGGGTCTGTCCGAACTACGCTCTCCACCCAAGGGGGGCATAAGGAGCGGCGCTGGAGCCGGAGTTCCGCCACGGCACGCACGGCTGCCACCCGCACCGCGGCCTCCGGATCCCGCACGAGGTAGTGCAACCACGGTTCCGGATCCGCCACCCCATCATCATAACGCAATTCTGCGATGAGTTTGAGCCGCTCCTGGGCATCCGGATGAGTCAAGCGGCGGCCCAAATCGATCTCCAACACTGTGCGTCCGCGGGACAAAAGAGCATCATGACAAATACGGCGTACCCCCTCATCGGGGTCGTGCAACCAATGGAACAGTTCTTCATCCGCAAGCCATGCGGACGAATCACCAAAGGCCGCCACTGTAAACAGCGCCGCCCGCCGCACCTCCGCTTCCGAGTCCTTCAGCAATTCCAGCCACTGCTGACGCAACTGGGAACCGTAATGCCGAGCCATTCCCACAGCGTCTCGTCGCACCGAAGCATGCCCACTGCTTAATCCGCAGCAGACGATCCGCCGGCATGCTGGGACCTCCGCCCATCCTGGCCGCCCCAACACGGGCCGGGCCATTTCTAAGAGGGCTTTCTGTCCCTGCTCATCCGCTTCATCCCACACCGTCGCGGCCGCATCCAACCATTTCTGGATCACTTCTTCAGGCCACTCCTCCACCCGGCATTGCCAGGCGTGCAGCACGGCCTGGCGGGACGTCTCATCCCCGGCGATGAGGATATTAAGCACCCTTCGCTGCCCTATCTCTTGGAGTTCCATCAATCGCTCCGCTGCCCGCACTTTCTGCGATAACTCCGTAGCCGTCCGGAGCTGATGGGCGGCGTACCACGCCTGCAGGTGCTGTCTCTGTGCCAGCACTACCGCAAGGATCACACCGAATAGGAAGCCGCCAGCCAAAATGCCGCCGTATTTCCATCGCCTCGATCCTAAACCCGACATCGCTGCCACCTCCTCGGTTCCCCGAATTTCAGGGGATAACCAGAGTCTGTTCAACAAGAAATCACTAGCTATCTGCGAACATCTCCACAGCTTTGCACACTACGGAGGGCACCAATATCCCTCTCTCACACGAATGATCTCCAGAAGCGCTTGCATATGGTCAGCGGCGACCATATCGCCCCAGGCTTCGGGACTGCAAGGGGAATTGAAGCGGTGAGTCACTGTTAGGGCTTTCCGTTCTCCCCGAATAGCAGTTAGATTTTCGAAAAAATAACTCTTGACACAGTGTGTCAACAGCGATATGCACCCATCTCAATTACCACCGAAACAGAAAAAGCACGCTTGGGATAAGCATGAATGGTCTCGGACACCAATGGCTGTGGATGACGAGCCAGGGAAAAGCCGAACTGTCTCCAGCCTTTGATCTCGATGAGAGTGACAACCGCGAGGCGGTCATCTTGGCTAATCAGGAGCTGATCCGCCCCATTGAGTATCGCAGGGCTGCACCGGGATTAGTCCCCTTCTCGTCGGCGTGGTTTGATGAGTTGGAACAAAAACGGTACCAGCGTCACGGCTGGTGGCTACCCCACGCCTTGGAATTCGACCGTCATCCTGGCGAAAGCGTTCTCCTGCTTGGAGCGGGGCTGGGCAATGACGCCATCCGCTACGCACGCAATGGGGCAAAGCCAATCATCGCCGTCTACCCTCAGGACCCGGTCGCACGATTGCATCAGAATCTTTCTCGCTATAGCTGGCCGATCGACATCGTCCAGTGGGACGATGGGATACTTTCGCCTTTCCCCTCGGCGTCCTTAGACGTGATCTGTTGGAATGCGCTCTATGATCCCTGGCAACTCCAATCCAGCCGGGTCATAGAGGTGCGCCGTCTGCTCAAGCCTGGAGGAAAATTGATCTGCCTTACCCCGGCTTATTACGATGTGGCGTATTGGCAAGACCTTTTGTTGCCTTTCCAGCGAGTGTATTGGACCCGCCCCCCTGACCCAACAACAGCCCCGAAACTGACCTCCCGACAACTAAGACACATGCTCGATGGCTTCTCGGAGATCACAATCACTCGGCGCCACCTCCGGCGTTCTGAATTGCCACATCCCTGGAGGCTACTACCGCTGAGTTTACTGGAAAGATTGATGGGACGCGTTTATGTTGTCAAGGCCGTAAAACCCATCGCACCTAGCAATCGCGCCCCGTAAGTTCGGCAATATCACTATGCCGAGTGAGAGGGGGATTCAATCCATCTCAATGGCTGGCGGCGGTCACCTTTTCTTCCGACGCCTCTTCGGCTCCTCTGTGGACGGCTTGGTATTTCGTATTTGGCGCTTGGCCTGTTCATCGGCCTGGCGCTGCAACTCCTCTAAACGTTCCTGAAGCCGCGCTTTAAGTCTTCCCAAAAATCCTACCTGTTGTTCGGAAACGCTACTGCTGTCACGAGAAGCGTTCGCACTTTTGACACCACTGACTATGGGCCTACCATCGCTCACAACCGAGGTGTCTGACAGCTTCGGAATGAATTGCCGTTCGACCATTCCCCATATTGTGCTAATGATGAAATAAAGAACCAATCCCGCAGCAATTTTATAAAAGAATATTCCCATAAGGATCAACATGATTTTCATCATTTGCTGCTGCTGTGCCATTTGTTCATCAGTGGGTGGCGGCATCATTTTGTTCTGCTGCCAAAGCATCAATCCTACAGCAAGGATAGGTAGCAAATTGAAATAGGGACCAAGATAAAAGATACTTCCGATGTCCTCAGGAGTGCTGATAAATGGGATTTTCTCACCCCACCAAAACAACATATCCGGAGCTGCCAAGTTCTCGATCCACAAAAACGACTGCAAGCGGAAGAAGATACTCTCTTGCAAACAGAAGTAGAGGCCCATCATCACTGGCATTTGCGCCAGCAACAGCAGGCAGCCCCCCATTGCCGCAAAGGGATTGACACCATGAGCCATGAGGAGCCGCATCTTTTCCCTGTTGAACTCTGCTGGATCATGGGCATATTTCTTTTTGAGTTCCTCCAATTGAGGTGCCAACTTCTTTTGGACTTCCATCATTCGCAGATTCATTTGCGTCTGCTTCTTACTAGGGATGAAGAGAATCAGACGCACCATAATGGTCAGTATAAAGATACTCATTGCCCAACTGGGTATAACCTTGTGAATTGTCGCTAACAGCCAATGCATCAGATTAGTAAAAGCTATAACCAAATCACTCCAATATATGGCATATGCAAACCGTCCTAACCACGAAGGTGAATGGAAATCCGTAATGGTGCGCAAATCGAGTTGATTCTTATATCGTTCTACCAACTGCGGGTCTACCTCGTTGGGCGCATTCATCAGACCCAACAGTCCCACCTTGGCGGGTCCGTTGTAAATGAGGTACCGATGGGTGATGGTTTCACCCGGCGCAGGGTTGAGCGCTTCTGTCGCCGCTCGTATAGTGAGATCCGTGAAAAAGGGTTGGTTGGGGTCAGCTTGTTTGTCGAAGGGCAGCTCCGTGGTAGCACGAGCATAGGCCCATGGCTGCTTTACGGCCCCGTGTTGCTCTGCTTCATCATCAATCGCCAAAGCTGATGTAAAATATGGTGACATTATGGCAATGTATTTGAAGGTGTTTTCACCTTTTAGTACAACCTCTCCTCCCCGGCGCACAGCCACTGTAGCAGCATCTTCGTATTGGCGATGCATTCCACCTTTGCTGTCCCGCCAGCCAATCAACGCTACTCGATAAATCCACGTGTACCACTCCCCTTCGATCGGAAGACCTCGGGGTCCTTCTACTTGAAGGCGGATAGGTACGCGTGCTACCCCAGAGTCTGGCAAAGGCAGGCGCGTGATATCCAGTTGAAAGCCTATATGGTAGTCCTTGGGACCCAATGTATAGGTCTTGCGGATACGCAAGTAGTAGGGATCGCCCAACTCTTTTTCAAAGACCACTTTATGAATGCCATTTTCCGGATAGTCTTTTTCCACAACACGCCATTCTGTTTCCCCCAAATATGGATCCGGATATTTGTCCTCGGGGGTACTATAGTGAAAAACACGATATGAAGGTTCCGCCAATTTGTATGGTTCCGTGACAATTCCAGGTGTCAGAATTGGTTCCACATAGTCTTCGCGCAGGTATTTGGTCCGAACAGTACGCACACCGGGGATGAGGTACAGCGGCACCTTCTCGCCTGTCGGCTGGCCATTGACATCTTTGCGGCGGACTTCTCGCCCCAACCGATCTGCCGCGTCAAAGCGTGTCAGCACCACCTGTTGCACTCCCCCGCCGCGGGTGCTAAGCAGGACTTGCAAGTAGTAGTCAGCGTTGCCAAGGGGGATGAGGGTGGGCGAGGGAGGAGGCGGAGGTGGAGGAGCGGCGACCCGCTGGGGGACAGCCACACTCGCTACGGCACTGGCAATTGCGGCGATCGCCTGCCGTCTTGACTCTTCTGGCCGCTTCTGGGAATCTTCCTGGGAGGGGCGGTCTGGCGATTGTTTTTTCGCCGCTTGGGGTTTAGGGCGAGGAATCCAGTGTTTCTCGGCATACTGCCAAAGGAAGGTCAGAATTGCAGCCGCCACCAGAAATAAGCCAATATTGATGAGATTTTGACGCATGTGCTGGTGAACCCAGGGGGCGAGGCGTGGCTTTCAACTAGCGTTATCTTACGAATCCCCGCAGCAGGGTCACGATCTCCCATTCCCACACCTAGACACCGCCAATCGTTTACTTGCCTTCGCCCAGTCTGTCCCCTAAGAAGCGATCCAATTCGGGAATGGCGTAAATCTTGTCGCGTGTCTTCTGCCAGTCATATTCCACACGCCGAAACTGAATCGTATCATCATCATGTAAGACAACATAACAAGCACGCCAATTGCCATCACGAGGTTGGCCGACAGAACCTACATTACACAAGGTTTTTCGACCATCGAGCTTATAGACATGGTCTACATCTTCGGGGCTGAGGAATTGCAAATCTTCTGTAAATATCCCAGGGACGTGTGTGTGTCCTTGGAAACAATATCGTTCGACTAAAGCAAATATGCGTTCCATCTTACGTTGATTGTAAACATCCTCTGGGAAAACATATTCATTGAGAGGATTGCGAGCCGACCCGTGGACATACAAATAGCCGTTTTCCTTGTGGGTGCGCGGCCGTTCGGCCAGAAACTCCCAGCGGCGCTCCCGCACCTGGCGCGGCTCCGGAGAATGCTCCAGTTGCGAACGGGTCCAAAATATCGCCCGTTCCGCGGATTGGTTGAACCCATCGGGGTCGAACATGGCTCCCTGATCGTGGTTTCCCAACAGAACCACTTTGCAGGTTTCCATCACGCGATCGATGCACTCCCGCGGATTTGGGCCATAACCCACGATATCTCCTAGGCAATAAATGTCCGCGATCCCTTGTGATCGGATATCGGCGAGCACCGCCTCCAAAGCTTCTAGGTTCCCGTGAATATCGCTGATGATTGCCTTGCTCACGCCTGCTTCCCGCTGAGTACCCTGAACCAACACTTCCCCATTTATTTACTATACTCTCCCCACTTGTTTTCCTGCAACCCCGCTCCCTTATGGCACCAGCGGCATCCCACTGTCGACTTCGTGGGCAACCTAGTCGACTGATTCTAGATCATCACGTGCCGTATTCGCACGCACCGATTTGTTACTTGGAGTACCCCTCCGTCTGGGACCGAAATGCGGAATGAGGTCAGACGTGGGATGGGAGTACCCTTCAGCCTAGAGCCGAAATGCGGAATGAGGTCAGGCGGAGGAACGGAACCAGTGGACAGTGCGTTCCAGACCTTCCTCAAATGAGACGGTCGGTTGATAGCCGAGGTCCTTCTGGATTCGTCGGATGTCGGCACAGGAATAGCGGACATCGCCGGGTCGGGGCGGAGCAAAGCGTGGCAGAAGATGGGTGCCAAGTATGCGATTGAGAGCATCTACGAGCTGAAGGATCGAGATGGAACGCCCTGTGCCGACGTTGTAGGTGGGAGCGGGCAGGGATGGGGTGAACGCAGCACGCAGGAGGGCCTGGACCGCATTCTCCACATACGTAAAGTCTCGTGATTGAGTGCCATCCCCGTAAATGGTAGGAGGCTGGTGTTGTAACATAGCGGCGATAAAAAGCGGGATGACGCCGGAGTAAGGACTATCGGCGCGCTGCCGCGGCCCGAAGATGTTGAAAAAGCGTAGAGCGACCGCTTGCAGTCCAAAGGAGTGGGCAAAGGCCTGGAGATACAGTTCCCCGGCGAGCTTGGCAGCCGCGTAGGGGGATTTGGGCTGAACAGGTAGGGACTCACTTTGGGTTTGGTCCGCTCCCTGCAATCCACCATACGCACTGGAACTGGCAGCATAGACGAGACGCTGGACGCGGTGCCGCCGGGCATGATCCAGGAGCAAAAGCGTACCGGTAGCACAAGCATGATGGGTGGCAGCGGGATGTTCTATACTGCGGGCCACAGAAGCCAACGCGGCAAGGTGGAATACAATGCGGACATTGCGTAAAGCTTGGTCCAAGGCATCAGGGTCTGTAACAGATGCCTGAATCAGTTCCGGGCGGGAGGGTAAGTGCCGCAGGTTATCAAGATGACCCGTGCTCAGATCGTCGAGAATGCGGACGGCGTAGCCGCGGTGAATGAGAGCTTCCACCAGATGCGAACCGATGAAACCCGCGCCGCCCGTAACCAGGATGATGCCGTCCATGTCTGGTCCGTTTATGCTCCTGCGGGATCGCCTCCTTTACCAGCAGCTTTACCCCCAACCGCTGAGGCAAGGACTAATCTAGAGGACAGGAAGGAACAGGGGAAGCTGGTGCATGCAAGGAAAAGATGGCAATCTCTGGGCGTGAGTTGAAACGGAAGCGCCAACCGTAGCCGATACCTTTATTGACATAAAGATGGCCGTGGGGAAGTTGAAACAATCCGGCCGCATAGCGGCGAGCTTGACGCGGAAGCATAAACCGCCCCAACCCCGGCCAGTTGATTTGCCCGCCGTGGGTGTGTCCAGCTAGGATCAGATCGCAGCGGTGCGGGTGGAGGAGTTCCACAGTCCGTGGATTATGAGCCAAGACCAGACGCGGTGTGGCAGGACATGCTTGGGCAAAGGTCGCATGCGGATCCACCGTACCACTCCATAAATCATCCAAACCGGCGACTAGGAATCGCGCACCTCGATACTGCACCGTCACAGCCTGGTTCCGCAACACCTGAATCCCGGCGTGGGTCAAAGCCTCAGTTACCGCTTGGTGCAAGCGAGGATAACGGCGCCACCCCAAGGCATTGCGCACTGCAAAATCATGATTGCCGAGGACAGCAAATACCCCGAGTGGCGCTTGCAATTGGCCAAGCAAGCGAGCGACTGTGGATACGTATCGATACCCCTTGTGGATGTAATCCCCCGTAAGAGCAATCAGGTCCGGTTGTTCTGCCACGGTGCGGGCCAGGGTTTCCTCCAGGTAGCTTAGAGGAAGATGTTGACCACAGTGAAAGTCGGTCAGATGAGCCACCCGCAACCCATCCAAGGTCGCCGGCCAATGGGGAAGAGCTAGCCGGTGATAGTTGATTTCCAGCCAGGTCGGTTCCACACAATAGGCATAGTGCAGCCGTGCCCAGGTTCGGCCCACCGCTCGTGCCAAGCGACCTGACCAACGCGACAGGGGAGTGTGTATCTCAGGCACTTACTTCTCTGCTCCTCTGATTCATCCGGTCAATTGCCACTTCCACCGTTTAGCTGTCATTGTGCGGGTCTTCACAAGGAAGATAATAGCAGGTTTGGCGACCGAAGCTTTAGGAAACCCGCACGGGGCACTTCATCACAGTTCATTCTAACATACTGAGTCAACGAGAAGCGTCAGGCTTGAAAAAACTCTTCCGTTATTCCCCATTCCCTCACTTGGAATCGTTCTCCGGCGAGCGAGTGAAAACGAACAGTGTTCCACGACCACCCATCAGACCAGAATCATAATGCGAGAATTCGCCTCACTTCGCTTTCAGATGTAAAAGGTACTGGCGACACCTCATGAAGTGGAAGATTCCGATAACACCCCCAAATGTCCAAAAACTGAACAGGCGGTAGGCAAAAATGGCCTTTAAACCGTGCAAGGGGCAAATTTTCATGAATTTGGCACGAAGTGGTCCTTGACGACTCCTTGGACACTGCTTTACAGTGGTGTAGGACGGCCTTTGTATCTCAGGTATGAACAAGGAGATACATAGGCAGGAAACTAAAATGGTGCCGCCTCCCTGGTGGAAGGGCTGCGATTCACCTGCGGATTCTATTACGAGTGCACTCACGGAGGGAGTCGCGGCGGAGCGACTGAACCACCTCCTGAGCCAATATCGAGGAGCTGGCGGTATGCCGCAACCGTCTCAACGCCCTGTTGGGAAAGATAGACACCTATGCTCGTACTGTCCAGAAAAAAGAATGAATCGGTGATCATCAACAATGACATTATCATCACGGTGATCGAGATCCGGGGTGATAAGGTGCGGCTGGGAATTGTTGCGCCCAAGGATGTACCGGTGCATCGGGAAGAAGTCTATGAGGCGATCCACGGTCCCGGTAGCGTACCATCTATTGTAACAAAACACGAAGAGCCGCCCCGCTAACACTGAGGATCGAAACACCGAAGTTTGTGCTCAACTCCTGAAACTATCAGGAGCACCGATGAGTTAGTACCTCCTCCCGTTTTCTTGCAAAACTATCGACCACTCGCCCACATCATTCCCATCAAGCCTTTCGGTGATTGACTATTCATCTGGACTCAGACCTTGAGCGGCTTTTTCAGCGAAGCCGAACACTTATTCCAAAGCTTTTCGGTCATTCAATTCGGCGTTTCACTCCTAACGGAACAGCAGCAGGATGATGATAGTAACGAGCGCCAGAAAGAGAGCCGCCGAGAGAATAAGAATGACGAGGCGTACGTAAGGTGACGTAGGAGGGGGTGGGGAAGGGGCATGTACAGGAGCAGCTACGACAGATGAGGGTTGAGGACGAGGCGCAGCAGGCTGGGTTTCCTCGAAACTCAAGGAAGAAGTCGTTGGGGCCGCAGGACGGGGTTGAGGCCGAATGCCACTGCTCGGGGGTCCGGCAAAAGAGGGGGGATTACTCCGTAAGGCCGCCACGAGAACTTGGGAAGCGGAACCAGCGAAGCTAGCCGGACCCGGATTAGTCGAGAGACGAGCTGCCACTCGTCCTGTACGATCGGGAAACCAAGCTGGGTCTGGTAACGGCACTTCCGCAGGTACAAAGGGAGCTAGAGCCTCTAAAAGTTCCGTGGGGTGTTGATAACGCTCCTCAGGTTTTTTCCGCAGCAGGCGGTGGAGGATGTCTGATAGTTCTCGTGGCACTTCAGGCCGGATCTCGTGGATTGGCGTTGGCTCACGCATCTGTTGCCAAAGGAGTTTCTGGGCCGTCTTGCCTTCGGGAAACAAAGGGTGGCCAGCCAATAAAAAGTAAAAGGTGGCCCCCAACGAGTAAAGGTCTGCTCGCACATCGACCGTCGAGCTATCGATCGCTTGTTCCGGTGCCACGTAGTCCGCGGTTCCCAAAACCGCATTATCAAGGCGGCGGGTAATCCCTCCATCTCCGTCATGGAGAGAGCGCACCAATCCAAAGTCCAGGATTTTGATGATGCCGTGCCGGTCTAACAGTAGGTTGGCAGGTTTAATGTCCCGATGGACAAATCCCAGCTCCGTGGCGTGAAGTAACCCAAAGGCCGCTTGGCGGATGTAGTCGCAAGCCAAGGAGACAGGGAGCGGTCCATGGCGGGCTACAATGTGTTGCAAACTGGTACCATCCACGTATTCCAGAACCAGGAATAGGAGGCGGCCTTCCTCGCAAAGGTCATAGATGCGGACAATGTTGGGGTGATCCAATTGGGCGGCTGCACGAGCTTCGCGGAAGAAGCGGGTGCGAGCTGTGTTGTCGTCATAGGCATGGGGCGGCAGAACTTTCAAGGCCACCAAACGCTGCATGCGGACATGCTCGGCCAGGAAAACCTGACCCATCCCCCCGCTGCCAATTTGCTCCAGAATGAGATAACTGCCGAGGATGAAGCCTTTGTACTTCCCCGCAGCCAGCTTCTCAGCATGGAAGGCTGTGATCAACCCTGCGGCTTGTAAACGCTCCAGCAGTTCCGAAGGTGTGGTGGGAAACTGTGACTGCTGGGTCAGAAATTGTTCCAGCCGCTCAGACGGGATTATGCCGCTGCGGCGGACGCGATCCAGCATCTCTTCCACAGTCGTCGGCGGCGGCATGTCATTCCCCTGCCACGACAAGACCGTAAATCGCTATCTATTTCAACGAAAGTTTAGAATATTTTTACTCCGCTGGGGAGAAGTTTTTCGATCTTTTGGCTAAAAAATCGCGTCGATTCTCGCACTTCTGCAAAATTTATGCTAACCGCACTAAAGCATAAAAAGATGTTTTACCCTCATTCGATGGAAAAGTTTGCTTTCCAGAACCTTATCAAAAAGTATGCAGGGAGAATGACATTATGTTTTGGAATGTCACTCTGGCGGTGCTGCGCGCTGATCCGCGATGGTAGCCAACCTCAGGAGAATTTCCGGCGTCGTGTGAATACTCAGGAATCGAACGGAGCCGTCACAGAGGGCGAAATGGCCGCCGTGCGGGAAAAAGCCACCAAATTGCCCCTTTGTTCCCAGAAATGGCGGTGCATCTTCCGTGGGATCTATACCACGAGTCGTCGCCCAACCTCCCCGCAGCCACGGGCCGTTCTCATGTGCTGTCTCTGCCAAAAGAAGTGTGTTGCTCAGCCCCTTTTGAACACGCGATAGGGGTGTGGGAGCATCATAGCGCCAGGCACCCGCCTGGGGAGATGGAGGGGCATTTTCTGGCAAAGTCAAGAGGGCAGCCTCGCGTCCGATGCCCGCTATGGCGACGTAATGGGCAGGAGCCGCTCCACCAGCAGGAAAGGTTTCATCGCGGAGCGGTGCGAGCGGATTTAGGGCACAACGCAAACGGACCGTACTGGCTTGTTGATTGGCCTCTGCCGACCATGGCGCTTCTCGATCGAGTAATGCCAAAGCTTGAGCTGCTCCCGACGTCTGTTGATCCAATCGAGCCAGAATCAGAGCATACCAACTGAGCCGATCCTCCGCAGGAATGCCCGCCAATACTACAGTCGCTGGTGGAATCGCTTGGCTAGCCGCTAATGATGCATCGTTCCTCTCGGTTTGCACTTCCAGAGCCGCAAGGGCTAACTGTCTCAAGTTATGTTGGCTTTGCATGCGTGCAGCATCCAACCGGAACCTCTGCGTATAGGTCAGCACAAAGGATGCCACCAGGAAGATGAGCAATCCTCCGACACTAACCGCCACGAGGGGACGCATGCTGTCTCCTCCATGCTCCGCTTTGTGCCTACACTAATTACGCCTGCAATGTTGGCGCGGGTCGGCTAGCGGGGCCTGTCCCAGCGCTCACTGGTTCTGGAACCCGTGGCCTCAAACTCTAAGGAGAACACCATGCCCCACACACTCCCTGCTTTGCCTTACCCCTTCGATGCCTTGGAACCTTACATCGATGCCCGCACGATGGAGATCCACTCTCAAAGGCACCACAAGGCTTATGTGGATAACCTGAACAAAGCTCTCGAAAGCGCACCGGATTTCGCCCAACTCGACATCGTGACTTTGCTACGCGAGATCAAGAAAGTTCCGGAATCCATTCGTCAGACGGTCATCAATAACGGCGGTGGGCATCACAACCACTCGCTATTCTGGGAGATTATGGGACCCAAATGTGGGGGCGAACCCAGCGGTCAGATCGCCGAGGCCATCCGCGAGGCATTCAACGACTTTGCCAACTTCAAACAAGTCGTGAAAACTAACGGTTTGACCCAATTCGGCAGCGGCTGGAGCTGGGTGGTCTATAACCCTGCCTCCGGCAAGCTGGAAGCCATCAAACGACCGAATCAAGACAGCCCCCTCATGGAAGGGTTGATTCCCGTTCTGGGCGTCGATGTCTGGGAACACGCCTACTATCTGAAGTACCAAAACCTGCGGGGGGACTACATCGATGCCTGGTGGAATGTCGTCAACTGGAAAGCCGTGGAAGATCGCTATATCGCCGCCAAATCAGGCAAAGCCCTCTAACACGTAGGATGAGGGACTTCCTGATCTCGCATGGCGGTAAGGCTACTTCCTTTTCTCTGGCTGAACACTTTGATCCATCCGCCGGCAAGGCTGGCTGCCTCTATTGCCGCTGCCGGCGGAGAAGGGATGACGCGTAATTCCATTTTCAGCCAACTCTCCCACTGACCCGCCAGGGAATACTTGCCCGTTCGCTTTGGCAACGTCGAGGAAGAATTGTTTCCCTTATTGGCCCAGCAGGGGTAGTGCCCCTTCTCATCTCCCATTTATTTAGATTTTCGGGATCGAGACGACTCAATCCCGACTTATCGAGAATAGGAGTGGAAACGAGACGGGAGGGGAAAGGCCGTTTGCTGGAACGTCCGGCTTGCCTACTGACATATCGAGCTAAGCCGAAGGTGTGGTAAAAGAAACGCAGGAGCCGCCCTGATGGAAGCGAATGTCCGGTGGGAGTGGATGTCATGGTGGCGTTACAACGGCAGCGGTTGATCCCGCATCTGGTCGTAGCGGATGTGGCACGAGCCGTGGAGTTCTACAAGCGTGCCTTGGGAGCTGAAGAAGACACTCGATCTGCCCTGGAGAATGGAGGCGAGCCGGCATGTGTGGCATTGCGGATTGGCCCGGCTATGTTTCATGTATGTGATGTTTTTCCGGAAGGGGGTTGCGGACCGGAATGGGAAAAACATTCCCATGTTTCTGTGACTCTCCATCTGGAAGTAGAGGACTGCGATCATGTGCTGGCGCGGGCTGTCGCCGCTGGAGCGGAGGTGATCTTTCCTCCACGGGATATGAGCTGGGGAGACCGCTATGCCCGCATTCGGGATCCCTTCGGGCATGAGTGGTCGTTTGCACACTCCGGGACACAACAGCAGCGATTTGCTGCCTGATCCTCAACTCCGTTGGACGTTGTTGATTTTCTCCAAAGCTAGCAGGAGTGCTTGGGTTCCTTTGCGGCCATAACCGTGAGCACGGACAGCTTCGTACAACTGCTTGGCTAGGGCTAGCCCAGGAAGGCAGAGGTTCATCCGTTCCGCCTCAGCTAAGGCGATACCCATATCTTTGATGAAATGCTCGACATAGAAGCCCGGCTCGAAATCTCGCTTGAGCAGGCGCGGCCCATATAGGTCCAAGGAACGACTCCCTGCCGCTCCCACACTCACGCTTTGCAACACAGTTTCCAAATTCAAGCCGGCTTTGTAGGCGTAGAGCAACCCTTCACACAGCGCAATCATGGTGGAGGAGATGAGAATCTGATTGACCATTTTGGTATGCTGCCCGGCGCCAGCAGGCCCCTGGTGGACGATGGTCTTCCCCATAGCTTCCAAAACAGGGCGAACAGCTGCCACCGCCTCGGCATCACCGCCGATCATAATCGACAACGTAGCGTTTCTGGCTCCGAGGTCTCCGCCGGAAACCGGCGCATCCAAGGCGGCAACTCCGCGGGCTTTAGCTGCCTCATAGATTTCGACCGCCAGACTGGGTTCGCTGGTCGTCATATCCACCACGACCATCCCCGCTCGGCTGCCCGCCAGCACTCCTTGCGGACCCAAGAACACTTCCCGAACATCCTTCGGATAGCCGACGATGGCGAAGACCATATCACTTTGCTCCGCCACCTCTTTCGGCGAAGCGGCCAATTGTGCTCCCTGGTCCAATAAGGGTTGGGCCTTTTCCACACTGCGGTTATACACCACGGCCTTATAACCCTTGTTCATCACATGCTGGCACATCCACCGGCCCATCACACCCGTGCCAATCCAGCCGATGCGAGTCTTTCCAGGTTGGGCTACATTCACGTTCATGGGTCAACTCACATTGAGGGAACAATGGGTGTTCTACGGCGGCTTCCAACGGTTGCGGGGGCGAGCAAGCTACCCCAAGCAGCGCACGTCAGCACAAGCCATCCCGAAGTTTTCAGGCCTTCTACTCAATCCCGTTTTTGGGGACTCGGAAGCCCGACCGCTTGTGAGAATCATGCTAACAATTGGTCCGCCTAGCGACCAGAAGCGAAGTTTCCGGCTAAACGACGGCTTCAATAGGGTAGGATGTTTCTGGATAAACCTAGCCTCGGAAAAAGTCGCATTCCGTGTGTTCGCAGGTCAAAACAGGCAGAGGTGGGTATTCCCGATCTTCCTCGCATAGACGAAGGTTGCGGTCACGCCTTTGTCTCGTCTCCTGTTACGGGAACAGCGCCGGCACAATCCCTCTCTCCCGCAGAGTCAGCAGGATACAGAAAAAGGAGCGAACCGTTGCAGACAGTGCGTCTGACGTGAAGTGTCGGCATCAGGAGGCAATGTACACAATTGGGAGACGAAAGTGTGATACTCTCACTCACCCCGGCCGATGGGAACAAAGACCGCAGTGGAAAGACGGTCCATCTTCCGAATCTTGAGAAAGGAAGCTTCCGATGATCACAATGCGACGATTCCTAGGAACATTGGGTTTGGGGATAGTGGTGCTCTGGCCAGTCGGGTCGGCCCAAGCTCAACAGCCGGCTCCGGTGATCATTCCGCAGCCAATGCCGGCGGGGATACCCCAAAATAACGCCCCTGTATTGGCAACACCAGTTCCGGTTGCGGTTCAGAGTCTGCCGGCAGTACCCGCGGCCCAAGCCGGAGCGGTATCCACCCCATCTCGGCTACTGGTAAACGGGGGAAATGGTTCCGTTCTGGGTACGAGCAGTGGCACGGCTTGCAATGGCGGGCCAGGCACGGCTGTGGGTGCCGGTAAAGCCCACATTCAGTTCGGTCAGTATGGGCGGCAGTGTGCCAATGGTTGCGGCAGTTGGGCAGGCAATTGCGGCTTCATTTTTGGGTCGTGTCGATCCTTCTTCGACCCCTGTGGACCCCTGCCGCTTGGATGCAAGAAATGTCCCACTTCTCCTTTTGGCCATCCATATGGCACGGGCGCCAATCGCTGCACTTACGATTCGTATCTCAACCACTGATGCGGCCCTAACGCCCGAACAATCCGAGGCCTTGTAGAGATGCCGTGGATTTCCGACCCCCCTGTCAACCCCCTGAGCTGCTAGCGGGGAACGATTCGGTGGAACTTCAACCTCGCGGGATGCCGACCTGACGCATGAGTCGGTCGGTGGCCACATAGGCTTCTTCGACCCACTCCACAATTTTGTCCGGTTCCGGAGAGTATTCCAACTCGATGCTCATGGCTCCATCCTCAAGCCCCAGAGCAGCAATCTCACGCAAATATGGCTCGAAAGGAACCACACCTCGTCCAGGTGGCAGGTCCCCGTGAACCTTCCCGTCGCAGTCCGAGATGTGCACGTGGATCGCCTTCCCCTTGAGCGCGCGCAGTTCTTCGGGCTTCGTTCCAGAAAGCTGCAAATGGCTGATGTCAATGTTGGCTCGTACCGCCGGATGGTTCACCTCATCCAAAAAGCGGACCATGTTCGGTACGTTGTTGAGCAAAGACAAGCGGAAAGGTTCCAATTCCAAGGCGATTTGCAATCCCAGGTCCGCCGCGTAATCGCCCAAGGATTGCAGGTGACGCACCGCAGTACGCCATTGTTCAGCCGGCGGGATAACCTGCTGCTCCCAGATATACTCTCCCAGCACCAGAAGCAAATTGCGGGCTTCCAGTTCGTAACAGAAATCCAGATACGCCTTGCAGCGTTGCCAATGGAAACGCTGGACACTGGGATTGAAGTCGATCAAACCGACTGCCACGCAAGCCACACTGATGACAGGTAAACCCGCTTGATTACACTCCTTGCGGATCAGCCGCCGTTCTTTCGCATCAATCTCCAACGGATCAGCAAATATGTCGATGCTATCGAACCCAATGGCCTTGGTCTGGCGAATGCCCCAGGCCGTTCCTTTGCCCGCTTGCACCCATGCGGAATTGATCAGCCCCAATTTCATGGCGACAGCCCTCACGTACTATTGGCGGACCTACAGATATCCCCCTCCGTCGTACCTCTTAATGCCCTCTGGGCATCGCTGAATATGAGTCGATTTGCTGGCCTCCAGTTTATCTTTTCCCCGGTTACAAGTTATGAAACGGCAAACATGGAGTAAATGGGAATGGTAGATAGGACAAACCGAGCGGAAAGAACCTCACTCGTTCCGTTCGTACTATATATCTGTTCCGAACATCTACAGTAGGATGTGCAATTGCTAGCTGCAGTCGTTATTTGAGGCTCCTGGATCTGCTGGTATGACCAATCCACCATTACACCATCAGGAACACATAATCCACGGGTATAACGTGAAAACCATTCCTGACCCCGTGCGACAATCGTTGACCGCACCAATGGCAGGGTGGAGATGGGAATTATGCCGCGGGGGTCTAAGCGGTGCCGTTATCTGGCAAGGTTTAGACCCAACGGGACATATTCGTGTTGCCTTGAAATGTTGGCCCGCAGAGATGACACCCCAACGCCTTGCACAAATCCACAAGTGGATGCAGCAGGCGCATCACCTTCCTTTCGTCCCCCGCATCCATACTTGGGTGCATGGCGGAACCATATGGACACATGAGGGTGTTTGCTGGGACCTCACCCGTTGGCAACCGGGACAACCTCGCGACAAGCCCACGTTGAAGGAAGTGGAATTGGCTTGTCAAGCCGTCGGCCTCTTGCACACCGCTTGGCCTGTGCAACGGTATGGCCCATGTCCTGCTATTCAGTCACGCATGGATTGGTTGAGCCGGTGGCTCAGATCGCCTCGCCTGAGCGAGGCATTGCTTCGCCGCTACCCTCGGTGGGAATCCATTCTCCGCGACGCCGAACGGATCCTGCGTGAACATGCAGAACCCGTGTTGAAGCGGTTGGTATACTGGACAAAATTAGAAGGGCCATTGCAAGTGTGCGTGCGTGACCTGCGAGCGGAACATGTGCTTTTCACCGATGTCGAGGGAACACTGATGGTCAGCGGAATCGTGGACTTCGGGGCCGCCCAGGTGGATCATCCCATCGTCGATCTCGCCCGTCTGCTTGGAGATTATGCTGCCTCTGCTCCAGCTCAATCCGATGAGTTTTTCGCGGCAGGAGTGCAAGCCTATGAAACCACAGGACGATACCTGGGACAGTGGCGGGATTGCGTGTCGCTTTTGAGTCAAGCGGGAGCACTCGCTGCTGGGATCCGTTGGTTAGACCGACTGGAACGCGATATGGCGATTCCGGCTTCTACCGAGGTTGTCTTCCAGCGCATACACGAATTGTTTCGTCTCTGGTTGTGATCGGCTTCCGAAGCGCCTGACCACACGTCGCAAAGAGCTGTTCTACCCTCCAGCAGCGCAATTCCCCGTTCAGATACCGGCAGAGTGTCCGAATCTCCTGCAGTAACCGCTGTACTTGGCCGCCTCAGGAGAAGGTGGGATTTCGATGGGCGCATAGACTCTTTCTCGGATCGTGTCTGGGATCGCAAACTGTCAGATATCTCGGAAGAACCGGCATTTTTTTACCTTCTTGCCGTTTGACAGCTTGGCAAGACGCACTAGGGTTGGTGTGGGGATGAGAGAGTGGAGTCCATCACCCAGCAGAGCAAACGGAAGCCGACGGGTGATTGATGCTCCACCGGGCAGTGAACGACGCGGAAATACCCCTGCCCCGACCCACGCCCGACTATGCGGGAGCCAGCCATGCTCGGCCGGATTGTCCAAAGAGCGTACGCCTTCTTGCACAGCGAGGATGGTCCCACCGCCGTGGAGTACGCCGTTATGCTTGCTTTGATCCTGATGGCGGTCTTCGCCGCTGTCACCCAAATCGGCGGTTACACCAGTGACATGTACAACGACCTGTCCCTCCAAGGAGTCAAGGTCAAGGTGCCTTAGAGCGCCCACCCGCTGACGCGTGTCGGCGGATTGTACGCTCGCAGGGCGGTACTGTGAGCGATTGTTTCAACGGTCCGTTTGTTTTTAGGAGTTGTTGCCATGCGCAGCCTGTTCCACAACGTCGTGTCGTTCCTCAAGAAGGAAGATGGCCCCACCGCCGTCGAGTATGCCGTGATGCTGGCCCTGATCATCGTCGTCTGCATTGCGGCCATTACCACTCTCGGCCAGAACGCCAACGACACCTTCAGCTTCGTCGGTTCCAACATCGCACCCAAGACGAACTGAGTTGTGGCTCACCCCCTTCCTGTTTTCTCCTGGGTTAGCCATAACCTCTCGCGACAGCCATCGAGGCACGGGTCAGATCCGGATCACACCGACAATCTGACCCGTGAGCTTTTTTCAGCAATAGGCTTTTATTCAATCTATCGCTCCGCACCTTCGACTAGAGTTTTCTCCTCCCAGTTTAAACCTGCGAGTAAGGCTCAGTGCTGAGCAGAAGACAGAAACTTCGACCCGGCGTCAAACTTTTGCGCGAAGTGGAATAGGTGTCGGTTTTACCGGCAACGCTGCTGCGGAATACGTCACTTTCCTTTGCGAGTCGATGAATCGCGCTCTAGGGTTGCGTCGGAGGTAACACACCGATGAGTTTGCCAGCGACATCCCCGCTCAGCAGCCCCGTCGCAGTAGCGCCCCCTGAGTCGGGACTGGATAAGGAACTGGGACGCCAACTGTCGAGGGTACCGCTATGGGCCTTGCTCTGGCTCCTGGCATCGGTTTTGGCCCACCACATGTGGCAATGGTACTGTCCCGTGGGACTCAATGCTGGACCTCTACTCGTGGTCAGTTTCGGGATGATTCTGGCTGCGATTATCGACGGTTGGGCTTTCAAGGTTCCGAACTGGCTGACCCTTCCCCTCATCCTCAGCGGATGGCTGGCTGGTCTGTGCCATACTCTCGGCTGGTCCATTGATTCGGGCACAGGCGGGCTTGGCATCAGCTTGCTGGCAACCTTGTTCGGTTTCGGTTTGCTGCTGCCCATGTTGGTTCTTCGCGGGGTAGGCGAAGGGGATGTCAAGATGCAGATGGGATTTGCCGCGTGGATGGGGGCGTACTTTGGCACAGGCGATACAACCTTAGCCGCCGGTATGGACATCCGTTTGCACGCTCTGGGAGTCGTCTTCTGGGCTTTTACCTGCGGAGCACTTTTCGGTGGCCTATTCGGCTTGGCCATGATCCTTCTGCGACGGCGCTTCCGCGACAATGCCCAGATGTTCCAAGCTATGGCTCAGGACCTGTTGTTGGTAACCCAAGGGCAATTGCATCAGGCCACTATCCAGGCTGAGCAGCGACGAAGCCGCTGGGTTCGCTTGCCCTATGGAATACCGCTCTGTGTCGGCTTCCTTTTTTATCTGTGGGTGGTGCTAGTCGCCTTAAGAAACTGAGACTGCAATGAGACTCTGGCCGAAAAGCGACTTTTGTATTGAGCTGAGCCTTCTCCCAGATTAATCGGGAAAACATGTATGACTCGCAATGCTGGACAACATCGAGACGTTGGAAAAACAGTCAAGTTAAACTTGTTCCGGACAACTGGAGCAACCGGAAAAAAGTGAAGCGGCACCGGAAAGGCGGTCGAAGTTATGGACAGGACGGACAGGTCAGGGTGCGGCAAGGAAGAGGAGAACCGATCGGCACAGCAACTTCGGTGAAAGTGAATCGGCCGCCGAAAGGTATGCCCACGGGCGTGATTGTACTGGAAAACTCTCCAGGACACCGCAGGTGAGTTTGATTGGCGGGGAAAAGGTGCCTTCGATTTACGGCGAGAAGGTGTCAAGGAGAGAGGGCAACGCGCCTAAGCGAGCATCGCTCAGCGATGGTAGGGAGGTAAAGTTCGCGGTCATTCGTCGATCGCGGATTTGCACATGACGAACCGTTCGCCCGCTTGTGAGGGTTTGCATCTATGGCACAACGCAACTTACTTCTTATGGTCGTCGCGGTGGGATGCGGTTTGGGCGCCGCTTTCCTGACCACCCGCATTAGCGCCAAACCGAAGATCGAGCAGATCGAAGTCTATGTAGCAGCCAAAAATCTGCCTGTGGGCACTGTGCTGAGCAAGGAAGAATTGCAAAAGAACCTGGTTGCCAAAAAGGCTGTTCCCAAGGATGCTTTACCCCCCACAGTTGTGTTGAAAGAGGAGGATTTGCTGGATCGCCGTCTGACTCGCTCGATCCAAGCTGGCGAGTTTATCACCAGCAACGCTTTGACAAAGGGTAGTGTCATTACCCTGCCGGACGGCATGGACATGGTCACACTGCCGGTCAACACGACGGCAGCGGTTGCCGGCTTCGTCGGGCCGGGTACGCGGGTCGACGTACTCGCCACTTATCGCCAGGGGAACCGGCTGGAAGCTTTCCCATTACTGGTCGATATGTTGGTGCTAGCCGTTGACACTCACGCCTCCTACGAATCCACCCCGAATAAAGGAGGCGGAGCTTTCACCAATGTCAGTTCCGTTTCCTTCGCCGTAACTCAAGAGCAAGCCCTCATTCTCAAGATGGCGGAGCATGCGGGCTGTCATCTCTCGCTCCTCCTGCGCAATCCAAACAAAAAAGAGGAGGAGGCATACGATCTGGAACAGGTTAAGAAGCGGTTGCGGGCGTTGATCCTACCCAGCCGTGTCGAAGAGCCATCTTCCAGCGGCGATAGCAGTGCTCCCACTCCCCCGGCATCATCGCCTCCCGTGGAAACGGTCAAGGTGTGGGTCGCGACCGACGAAATACCAGCAGGGACCTTGCTTACCAAAGAGTTGCTCAAAGAGAAATTCATCGAAAAGGAAATACCCAAGGAGTTTGCCTCCGGGGCCATCAGCGATCCGTCCGCCGCTATCGGCCAACTCGCCCTGAAAACAATGGTCACGCGGAACCAGTGGCTCGCAGAGGGAATGCTTGGTCCTCCCCCGCCCAAGCCCGCACCACGCGATGAATTCCAACCCCCCAAAACCGAGGTGGCCGGGCCAACAAAACCACCCTCAACCCAGCCCGAACCCAAACAACCCGCGGCTCCGCCACGCCGGCCTATCCGCGAAATTGCTGTCCACACGGCCAACCGCACTGAGATTTACCGCTACGAGGAGGTCCGGCCTGGTGAATGGCGACTCAAAGAAAAAGTGACCCCGGAGCAAAATAATCCGTCCTCGGCTGGGGACACACACGAACAGCCCAAGGAAGGCTCGTCTCCTAACACTCAACCTAAACCCGACGATAAGGCCGGAGGATCGAAAGTGGAGTAAGCCTTGCGCTGGCGGGTGAGCAATCCTGTCGCAGACATTCGCCCCAAAGTCAAGTGTTTTGAACCGAAGGTGGCTCGATGCGGATTGCTCCAGGAGGTTGTGACAAGCCTGGGTCTGGGGTATTGGTGAGAAACCATGAGGGACGACTCTGTAACACGCCCTTCCAAGCTCACTCATCGGTTTTCTCTCCAGTCCCCAACGGCATGAACGTGATGGGTGATCGAGTGTATCGGGCGGAAAACTAAGGTCCGCCCTTGTCCAAAAGGGAGGAGAGGTGAGAGGATGCACCCGAAACTATACCAGAAAAGCCTTGGGGGATTGACGCTGGCTCTGGGCCTGTGGATGACGGCCCTGCAGGCCCAGCAACCCCCTGCTCCCGCGCCCCAACCTGCACCGGCGGCTCAACCACCCGCTGTCCCTAAACCGCCGGCTGCCCAAGTGGACCCCAAAACCGGTGCCGTTATTGTCCCCTTGGGTGGTGTTGTCTCTTTCAAACCAGATACCGGCAAAGACGCGTTCAGCGACGTGGTCGTCAGCCGGGAAGATATTCTCCAGGTTCGCGTCAGCGCTACCGATCCTCGCGAATTGCTCTTGACTGGACGGACCACCGGTCAGGTCCAGCTCACCCTCGTCTTCAAGGAACGACCGCCGATCGTCTACGACGTCGTAGTGCAACCCGACTTGGCACTCTTGCGAAGCTTGATCCGTCGAACTGTCCCGACTGCCAATGTCGAGGTGACTCCTGGTTTAGGGAATACGATCATTCTCAGCGGCTATGTGACCAGTCCGCAAGACGCCGAGATTATCCTGCAACTGGCGGCCAATGCCGCGGGACAGGTCCCAGGCCAAGCTGCGGGGGGACAACCCAATATCATCAATGCCATGCAAATCGGCGGCGGCCAGCAGGTCCAAATCGATGTTGTGGTCGCCTCAGTAGACCGCAATCTGTTACGCCAGCGAGGCTTCGACTTCGCAGTGAGCGGCACTACCGTACAGATCAGCAGCCTAGTCAGCGGCTTAATCGGCGTCCAGCAACAGCAGCAGCAAAACATTCCAGGCCGGATACGAGGTGTCAGTCCCAATGCTAACTTGCAATTGGGGATCACACCCGCCAGTTTCATTGCCGGTTTGCAAGCTCTGCGCAATGAAGGGGTGGCCAAGTTCATTGCTGAGCCGCGTGTGGTTACCCAGAGTGGGCGTCCGGCCTTCTTCCGAGCGGGAGGACAGCAGGCGATTGTCAGTCCGCAGGCAGGGCTAGTCGGGCCCGGTGCCCAATTGCAACCCTTCGGTACGGAACTTGAGGTTCTGCCCATCGTCTATGGCAACGGCATGATCTGGTTGGAGATTCAACCGCGCATCTCCGCCGTCAACTTCGGCTTGGGGATCATCATCAATGGCCAGGCCACTCCCGGTTTCACCGAGCAGTCGGTACGCACCGCCGTGATGCTAGAATCCGGGCAGACCTATGCTATCGGCGGGCTGATCCAGAACAGCATCGAAGCCAACAATTCCAAAATCCCTGTTCTGGGTGATCTGCCGTTTATCGGCGTGGGTTTCAGCCGGCTACGTCACGAAATTCGCGAACAGGAATTGATCATTCTGGTCACACCTCGGCTGGTAGGACCGCTCAATTGCGATCAGGTTCCTCAACGTGTACCAGGTCGAGAGACCCGCGAGCCGGATGATTATGAGCTATTCTTGGAGAACATCCTGGAAGCACCCCGCGGCCAACGCAAGGTGTGGAATGGACGCTGCTACAACGCACCCTACAAGTGCGATCCAACAGCGGCCATCTTCCCCTGCGTCGGCGATGTGTGTACCGGACAAGGTGGTGCCATGGGGACAGGACAACCCAGCCATAACGGTACGGGCAAAGTTGCTACCCCGGCTCCCGCTCCATTACCCCCCTTGACACCGCCTAGCACCCCGGGAACACCCCTTGGTTCCTCTGCCAACCCTAATCTCTCGCAGGAAGCAGGAGGGGGAACATCACCCCAATCCCAAGGGAGTACTTCCCAGGATCCTGTGCCCACCAGCGTTTCGGGGATACCGCCGAAAATGGAAATCCCTGAAATGCGCCGGCAATGAATGCCGCTAGCAAACGAATGGCTAGCCGGTTCGGTCGTCGCCTGCCGGACCGGCTTTTCCCCGAGGCCGACAAGGGGGACAAACCTCAGCGACCACTGGAAAAGGAACTGGGATTATGCAACGTGTCGCTATTGTCGACCCGAACGAATCCACCCGTGAGTCTCTGCGTACCCTGCTCATGGGAATTGACTTTATCTTCCTCGATGCGATTTGCTCGCGCTATGAGTATTTCTTCGATGTCGTGGCCGAGTCGGTCCCCGATCTAGTGGTGATCTCCCTGGATGCGGATAAGGACCGCGCATTACAGATGATTGCTCAGTTGGCGGCGGAGTATCCGCACCTGCCGATCATCACGGTCAGCCGGGATCATGGAGCCTTGCTGGAATCGCTTCAGCGCGGCGCACGCTACTTCCTGACCCAACCCATCGCTCTGGAAAACCTGCTGACCGCGTTGCGCAAAGCCTGCGGGCAAATCGGGGATGAAGTCAGCGGGGGCAGTGCGTACGGCTATCGAAGCGGCGGCGGGGGCATTCTCGCCATTCTCGGCTCACGCGGCGGCGTCGGCTGTACCACTCTGGCCGTCAACATCGCTGCCACCCTAGCCGCCGAACCATCTCAGACTGCTGCTCTCATCGACTTGGACTTAGTTCTTGGAGATGCGGACGTTGTCTTAGAATTCCAGGCCAACGACAACATCAGCATCGCCGATCTATCCCGGAACTTCGAGCGGCTGGACCTGAACTTCCTTAAGCGGGCTATGGCCCCCTACGATAGCTCCAACTTGGCCATTCTACGACATCCCTTGGAAATCATCGAATACACTGATGTTCACGAGCAACACGTCGAACGTATCCTCAACCTCCTTCGAATGAATTACAGCTACTTGGTGCTAGATTTAAGCAAAACCTTGCTCCCTACGGATCGGGCAGCTCTCCGGCAAGCCGACGTAATACTGTTGGTGGCTCAACTGACCTTGGGCAGTCTGCGCAACGTGGTGCGAATCTTACATTTCCTCAATCACGAGCCTGCCATTGCGGACAAAACCCGTGTGGTTATCAATCGTTATGGTGCAGAAACCATCGAAGAAGGGATCAGTCTCAAAAAAGCAGAAGAGGTCATCGGCAAGCCGATCTTCTGGCAGATTCCAGATGATCCTAAAGCAGTGCTCGGAGCACGCATCGCCGGCCAGCCCCTTCTCCGCTATGCCCCGAAAAGCAACATTCAACGGAGCCTTCACAATCTGGTGCAAACACTGATTGGTAAACCGACTACGCAAGATTCCCGTAGCAGTAGGAGTTTTTGGAACTTGTTTGGCCGCGAGGGAAGTAAGCATGCCTGACTCGCTGCTACGGAGCCGACCCATCTCACCGTTCAAGTCGGTGAGATACCTTGGGTGCCCAAAGGGGGTGTAATTTCTCTCGCGGCGAAATTGCTCTCGCAGTGGATCGGTTGCTTTTGTGTCACGAGCATCTGTGGAGATCGCAACCAGGAGGAGATGACCGATGAACAGCCGACTCCAGCAGGGTATTTCCAAGCTCAACCAGATGAGCAACTACGGGAGCAGCATCTCCCGCTTGTCCAGCCCTAGCATGGGTGGCAGCACCGGAAATGGCCGCAATTACGAAGAACTCAAGCGACAGATTCACGCCAAACTGGTCGAAAGACTAGACTTTACCCGCGTGCGTGATCTGGCCAGTGATGCCCTACGTCGCGATATCCGCCGGGTCGTCGAGCACCTCTGCGACACCGAAAACCCCCTGCTCAACCGGCTCGAACGGGAAAAGCTGATCGAAGAGATTTTGGATGAAACGCTGGGCTTCGGCCCCCTCGAAGTTCTTCTGAAAGACCCAACAATCAGCGATATCCTCGTCAATGGCCCATACCAGGTGTATGTTGAGCGCCGCGGCAAGTTGGAAAAGACTGACGTCAAATTCCGCGACAATGATCACCTGCTTCAGATTATCGATCGAATCGTGTCCAAGGTCGGTCGGCGCGTGGATGAAACCAGCCCTATGGTAGATGCCCGCCTGCCTGACGGTTCCCGCGTCAACGCCGTCATTCCGCCGATTGCTGTCGATGGCCCCTGCTTGAGTATCCGGCGCTTCGGCACCAATCCTCTCAAGCTGGAAGACCTGCTCAACTACAAGGCCTTCACTCCGGAAATGGCCATGCTCATGGAAGCGTGCATTAAAGCTCGCCTCAATGTCCTTATCAGTGGCGGTACCGGTTGCGGGAAGACCACGCTTCTCAACACCCTCTCCAGTTTTATACCCAACGATGAGCGGGTGATCACCATCGAAGATGCCTGCGAATTGCAACTCCAGCAGGAACACGTCGTGCGCTTGGAAACTCGACCTCCCAACATCGAGGGGAAAGGGGCGATCACCACTCGTGATTGTGTTCGCAATGCTCTCCGCATGCGCCCAGAACGGATCATCATTGGCGAAGTGCGTGGCGCGGAAGCCCTCGACATGCTGCAAGCCATGAACACCGGCCACGGCGGTTCGATGGCCACGCTGCACGCCAATAGCCCGCGCGAAGCCCTGAGCCGCTTGGAAACCATGATTATGATGGGCGGCTTCGAGCTGCCGGTCAAAGCGATGCGGCAGCAGATCAGCTCCGCCATCGATCTGATCATTCAGGCGAACCGCCTCCAAGGAGGACCCCGCAAAATCACCAGCATCACGGAAGTTCTCAATATGGAACAAGATATCATTACCATGCAGGAAATCTTCCGCTACCGCCAGTTGGGCGTGGACCAGAACGGCCGGGCTTATGGACAATTCGAAGCCACCGGTGTCCGCCCGACCTTCATCAACCGCTTGGAAGCCAAAGGGATCAAACTACCGGCCAACTTGTTTGCCGAGCGGATATTGCTCAAGGACTGAAATTCGGAATGCTAGGCCCCCCATCCTCACCACCAATAACAGCAGGAAGGGGGTAACCATACGGGGGAAACTAGACAGAGTTTGCGAATCACCGTCGCCCCTCAAACGGGATGTCCACCATGAATGAACTGCTTCTACCGTTGCTTGTAGGATTGCTAGTCGTCGGTGCCATCACAGCCCTTTTCCTTGCCTTTCAATCCGGTAGCCAAGGGAAAGGGGACCGCCGCTTGGATGCACTGGTCGGCCGGAGCCGCCGCCATGACTCCTCCGCAGACATCCTGCTCAAGCAGGCCCTTATGGAGGCCGACAAACAAAACCTTTTGGATCGCCTAACACCTTCCTTCCTGAATCTGACCCGCCTGTTTGAGCAAGCCGACTGCAACATCAAACCCAGTGTACTCTTCGGCATCTCTATCCTCTTAAGTCTCGTGGGAGCAGCGCTGAGTTTGTGGCTCATCAACATCTACGTCTTGCCTGTGGTGGTGCTGATCTTTTTCAGCCTGCCGTGGATCTGGCTTTACAACAAACGGGCAACACGGTTGAAGAACTTTGCAGCTCAGCTTCCCGATGCTATGGAATTGGTGGCACGGGCCTTGCGTGCCGGTCACTCCCTGGCCGCTGGTTTGCATGTCGTCGCCGAGGAGATGCCTGATCCTATCGCCAAAGAATTCGCCCGCGTTTACGAGGAGCAAAACCTCGGCATCCCCTTGGAAGAGGCCTTGAAGAATCTCTGCGACCGCGTGCCCAATCTGGACTTGCGCTTCTTCGTGACCAGTGTCGCGATTCAAAGGCAAACTGGCGGTGATCTGGCCGAAATCCTAGACCGTATCGGACATGTCATTCGCGAACGCTTCAAAATCCTCGGTCAGGTCAAGGCACTTACCGCCGAAGGGCGGCTTTCAGGTATCGTCCTGATCGCCATGCCAATTGGCCTATTTTTCCTGATGCTGTGGATGAAACCTGACTACATCCGGCTGCTCTGGACTGACCCCATGGGCATCCGCATGTCTGTGGGTGCCATCGTATTGGTGATCATTGGCTCTTACGCCATCAAGAAGATTGTGGATATCAAGGTGTAGACTTTGCTCCGGAATGGAGGCTCCGTGGAATGGGCACCGAACGGTCTGTGCAAACACTCCGCTTCGGAAATGGAACCGACAGGTTTCCGAACTGCAAAGCTAACAGCTCCAAGTTCACGGAAATACCAAGGACTCAAGGAAGGAAAATCCAGGCCATCAACCGTTGTTTGACATCAGGGGGGTAGCTACCGTGGAACTTTTCGCTTTCTTGTCCGCCGAAGAGTTATTGCCGGTACTAGTTTTTGGTGCCATCGTGGCCGGCGTATTCTGGCTGCTTTCCACCATCTCCCAACGGAACAGCTTAGCGGAGGAGCGGCTGGAACGCATCGGGCGTCCCAAATCATTGGTCGAACTGGAGGTCGAAGCCCACAAATCCCAGCAGCGTTTCGCCGGTCTCAAAGAACTCATCGGGCAGTTGGGCGGAGCAATGGATAGCGGCAATGAAATGGAGAAGAACTCGCTGCGTGTGAAACTGGCTAACGCTGGTTTCCGCAGTGACAGCGCCGTGGCGATCTACCAGGGCATCCGCCTTCTTTGCCTAGTCCTCTTCCTCATTCCCGCCATTTTCTTCTTCTTGCTCAAAGATGGCTTTACTCTTCGGTCGATTCAATGGGTAGTGATCCTCGGAGGTATCGGTTTTTATTTGCCCCAAGTAGCATTATGGTATTTGCGTACCAGCCGGCAGAAGGAAATTTTCCTGACCCTGCCAGACGCTCTGGACCTTTTGGTGGTGTGCGTGGAATCCGGCTTAGGATTGGATGCTGCGATGCGCAAGGTAACCGAGGAAATGAAGAACCACGCTAAGGTTATCTGCGAGGAGTTTTCCTTGGCCAATATGCAGTTGCAAATGGGGCGGCCGCGGCGGGAAGTGCTGCACGACTTGGGAGTTCGTACTGGGGTAGATGATGTCCGCGCTTTGGCAGCCATCCTGATCCAGGCGGACCGTTTCGGTTCCAGCATCGCCCACGCTCTGCGCGTCCAATCCGACTCGATGCGGACGCGCCGGCGTCAATTGGCTGAGGAAAAAGCCGCCAAGACTGCCGTGCAACTGATTTTCCCATTGGTGCTCTTCATCTTCCCGGCCATTTTCGTCGTCTTGGTGGGTCCAGCGGCCATTCAAATTCAAAAGGGACTGCTAAGCAAGGGAGGATGAACAGTATCGATAAGTCAAATCGATGTGACTTGACAGATGTGAGAAAAGGGCGCCGTCCGCTCAGCCCTGCGCGAGTGATCGGAGGGGAAGACGACCGGATGTGCCAAGGAAGCTACCGGCCGAACTGCTCGCAGTTCTGCCGTGAAACTCATGGAGGAGAAAGTGATGTCACGTTGTTGTTCCATACTGTGGGCGGGGGTGCTTCTCAGTGTTGCACCCCTTGGTTGCGTGCATAGCCAGAGTACCTTGGGAGACCACTATCGGAACTGGGTCGATCCAGCCTGGCCGCAACGTTACAACTATGCCGCTCGCCAAGCTGTATTAGCTCCGTTTGCCCAGCAGGCCCTCAACGGTCAGTTCCTGAACCATACGGTATGGAATTGGCACTTCGAGACGGGAACTGATCGCCTCAACGGAGCAGGAATTGAAAAACTTAACAGTCTGGCTCGGGCTACTCCTCAACCACCGACTCGTATCTACCTGCAAACGGCGCGAGATATTGCCCCCACTCCGGAAAACCTGGACAAGCTCAGCGCCCTACGCGACGATCTGAATGCCCGCCGGGCTGCGACCATCCGTAAATACATGACTACCCAATTAGGACCGAATGTCGAGATTGAAGTGTACGTCCACGATGCTCCACCGCCTGGCATGCCAGCCCGCTTCGGCGCTCGAGCCTTCGCAGACAGTGCCACAGGTTACCAAGGCGGCATCGGCGGAGGTTTGGGCGGCGGTGGTGCTGGTCCCACTACCGGTGGAACATCTACTGGGGGAGCCACTCCCGGCACCGCGGGCGGAACCACAGGTAGCATGGGACGCTAGTCCCCGCTTTCCCATTGATCATTCAAGCTCTGTCCCCAGCACTGTTATGCCCCTGAGCGGTAAAACCTTGCCCCGCTCAGGGATTATTTGCATTTTCTCAATTCTTGGACCTGGCACCATCATCTGCCGCCTTTGTCCTCCTTATCCCCGGCCATGCTAACGCAAACGACGCAGCCGCATTCTATGCTTGAAACAGGAGTTGTCGAATTCCTGGCCCAGGGGCATGAGCCACTTTCAAGTTCCGATTTACACTGCCACAGCCCCTGCGATTCCGAAAAGTTCCACAATTCGGACTGAGGATGCTATGAGATGCCTGGGTAGTAGAACTCGCACGGCCGGTTTTGTTTTCGCCATCGCTGCCTTAGGGATGTTGCTGAGTGCATCTCCCTGTTACGCAGGATCAGCCAACCTCTGGGCTAGCGGCTATTGGCAGGAGTTTCAGGACTATTGGGAGGGGATATTCCGACGGCAAGATGGCGTGATTATGACCGTACTCATTGCCGGAGCTATAGCCCTCTTCATCATTACCCGTGTCAAGGGAAACAAGGGTTAGGACGCAAAGCACATCCACGGACGGGCGTGCTGGCATATCGCCCAACGGCATGCGGGATTGACTTCGATCCACGGGGTTAATGCACCACCACCCGAGGGAATAGGCTCGTTCCACGAACGAACTGTTATTAGATGGTGAAGGGGGAACGGGGCGAACGGTGGTCTTGGCGAACATGGTCCGTTCAGGGGAGGGAATCGAACATGGCCTTATCGCATCATTCAGCGTCCGAATGGGAAATGAATCCGACGCCGGAAGCGCCGACAGCACCCGAGACACTCCGTGAATCCGGCCTCAGCCAAGGATTCTTATGCGACATGATTCTGCGGACAATTTACACCCGCGGAGCCATGTTAGGGCGAGACTTGGCCCAATTCCTCTGCTTGCCTTTCAAAGTGATCCGTGACAGTCTCAAGTTCCTCAAAGACGAGAAGGCCTTGCAGGTGGACGGTGGCGATCTGGTCGGCGAGGTGAGCTATCGGTTTAGCCTGACCGACCTTGGTCGCAAACGGGCGCAAGAGGCTATGGAGTTTTGTGCCTATATCGGTCCGGCACCTGTTCCTCTAGAGGATTACGTGGAGCAATGCTACCGCCAAACCGTGGTGGGTTTGAATTGTTACCCGGAAGCATTGAAGGCTCCCTTCAGCCATCTGGTGCTCAAGGAAGAGATGTTCAATGCCATAGGACCAGCGATCGTCAGTGGCCGCTCCGTATTCATCTATGGTCCTCCCGGCAATGGTAAGACGGCCATCGCACGGGCGATTGGAGAATTCATGAATAATGTCGGGGGATCGATCTATGTTCCTTATGCGTTCCTAGCCGACGAAAACATCATCACAGTGTTCGATCCGTCTCTGCACGTCGTCGATGACACTGCCACAGATGGAGAAGAAGACACGGATGCTGCTGTAAGGAGGCTTTTGACCACCGGTTCGTATGACCGGCGCTGGGTCCGCATCCGCCGCCCTGTTATCGTTACCGGGGGTGAATTGACCCTCTCGATGCTGGACTTGCGCTACTTCTCCGACTCCAACTTCTACCAGGCCCCTATCCACTTCAAGGCCAATGGCGGGGTCTTCCTGATTGACGACTTCGGGCGGCAGCAATGCAGTCCCCGCGAACTGCTCAATCGCTGGATTCTGCCTCTGGAAGATCGTCACGATTTCCTGACCGTCGCCAGTGGTAAAAAGTTCCAGGTTCCCTTCGAGCAATTGATCATTTTCAGTACTAACTTGGACCCGAAGCAACTGGTGGACGATGCCTTTCTCCGCCGTATTCGCCACAAGGTGGGTGTTACTGCACCGCCCCGTGATGTTTACGAGCGTATCTTCCAGTATCACTGCCGCCGTCTGGGAATGAATTATGATCCGTCAGCGGTCGATTACTTATATGAGCGGTATTACAACCGTGGTCGTGCTCCGCGGGCGAGCGATTGCCGTGATTTGCTGGAAATTGTCCAGTCGATTTGTCGATATAGACGGCAGCCAGTGCATTTGACGCGAGACCTTATCGCCGAGGCCGCCGCTAGCTTCATCGCCGAGTTTCAATAAGGATTGTCCGGCCTAATCACTAAGCTGCCGCCCCGAACTCATGGAATACCGAGGATGGACATGGAAGGCCAGGGATGGCGCCGCAGAGAAGGCAGGAAGGGGGGGTGGGGCTGCTTCCTTTGTCTCCTCCTGATCGGCTGCAATCATTCCCCCGTCCAATCCCCGCTTGACGTCGCCTTGCAAACCCCTGCATTTCACTCCGCGACAACCTCCCGCGGAGGTCTGCGCTCCTTGTGGGGGCAGTCACCGCAGGTCTCGGTGCAGTTACCGCACCTCACCAGTAGTAACTCCTCGCAAGGACCGCCGAAACCTGAAACTATCGCGATTCTGGCCCAGGTCCAACTAGACGCCGCTTTCGCAGAGGAAACCGCCCCAGCCAGCCGGGAATTGCTTTTGGACCAAGCCCGTCAAGGATTCCAAAAAGCCCTGCAACAAGACCCCAAAAACCCCACAGCACTACTGGGGCTAGCTCAATATCATGCCCGCTTGGGAGAACGGCAGAAGGCCTTGGATGTGTATCACCGCTACTTGCAATACTATCCCCAGGACATCCAAGCCCGTTACCAAATCGCTTTGGTTCACGCCCAATGGAAAGACTGGGAAGGGGCAGTGCGGTGGTGCGACGAAGCTTTACGCGGGGATCCCGAAAGCCGTAACATTCGTAAGACTAAAGGCTTCTGCCTAGCTCGCGCCGGACGTTATGACGAAGCCTTAGCAACCTTCCGAGAAATCATGCCAGAGAGCTTGGCCCGTTATCACTTGGCCCGCGTGCTAGAACATATGGGATATGTGGAGGCCAGCCGGCAACAGCTTCACCTAGCCTTACAATCGGACCCGAATTGTGAACAAGCCCGACAGTTTCTGACTGAATTAGAGGTCGCCTATTCCCTTCCAAAACCATCCAGCTCCGCACCGGCTGTCTTACCTGCCGGGCATCTGCAGTCTGACCCGGCGTCGGTCCAACCGCCGTCATCTACTCCAGAAACAGGAAACGGAACATCCCTGCTGCCCCTCGGCGGTGTCCCTCTCTCACCTGCCATACAAAAATAAGAGCGCCTAACAAAACCAGGTTTGGATGAACTTCCAGCAAATCAAGGCACAACCGAGGCCAAGGAATGCCAGAGGAATATCCGACCGAAGCTCAAAGCGAATCCTCAGACGTCACAACCGGTTCAACCAGGAATGCGTCCGCTCCGCCACCCACCGGGAACGCCCCAGTCTTCACCGGCTTTCGATTCCCCGTCGCGCCATCCTCGGCTGAATCCCCCGCTTCCGCAAAGCCCAGCGCTTCTCCCACCAAATCCTAGGTATTAGCCGCGTGCAGCTTCTCAGACCGCTTGCGGGGGCGCCCTCCACGCCGCCGGATCGGATCGGCTCAACGGCATCGAGGGTCTCTTCCATCCTCTGGCTGTCATGGACGTGGGCCGCCCAGACAGTCACGGCCAACGGGATGCCGTCCGCATCGACCACCGGATGACGCTTCGTGCCCGTTCGGCCGCAATCCGTCAGATTCAGCCCGGCCGCTTCGCCCCCTTGGAGGCAGGCACCGTAGCGGAGTCCAACGACGCCCGCGACAGTCTATCTTGTCCGCCTCGCCCAGACGGTCCAGCAGTGCCTGGTGGAGACGCTTCCAGACCCCGACCTGCTGCCAGCCTCGGAGTCTTCGCCAACAGGTCATGCCGCCGTCTCAGGCCATCTCCTTGGGCAGCTTCTTCCAGGGAAGGCCGGTCATCAGCACGAACAAGATGCCTGTCAGCACCTGCCGGTCTAGGAGAGGCAATCGCCCTCTCCTTGGGTTGGGCTTGCGAGGCGGAAGAAGCGGCTGGATCACCGCCCATAGTTCCTCCGAGACAATCTCTGTGGTCGTGGTGGCATCCCCTCCTTGGCTCCCGTTATACCTCGCCAAGAGAGGTTTTGTGTTAGGCACTCGAAGTAAATAAGGGGTGGTTCCGACCGACCACCCCTCGTCCTGGTTTCGTTCTCAGATAACAATTGTATCGGCTGATGCGCTCAACGGCTGAGTCCACCATGAAGGCCGACCGTTGCTCCAAGGGGAGCATCAGGCATTGTAACCGATGAGGTCCCAGCCCTTGCGGTAGGTCCGGCGGACATACTGGGCAGCTTCCGGGCAATCCACCGCTTGGCATTTGGCACCATCCCAAGTAAATGCCTTGCCCACCCGGATCGCAACATTGCCCAACAGGAAGGCCGCTGTCAGCAACGCCGCATAGTCGAAGTTGGCCAAGGCCAGTTCGGGCTTGTTGGCCTTGATGGCTTCTACCCATTCCCGTTTCTGCCCGCCATCCCCGCCATTGTTGACTGGCAGTTTCTCCGGCTTGGTGCCGCCGTTGGTCTTCTGACCCGTGCTAAAGAACACCTCAGCGCCATAGTCGTTGGGCGAGTAGGCGATCCCCTTGGACCCGACAAGAATCGAGCCGCTATCGACCAGTTTTTTGCTTCCCGCCAGAGCCATCGCCTTCTGGACCAGCTCGTCTGGCGGAAGCAGTTTCTGGCCGCCCTTACGCCCCTCGTACCAGTGAACCGTAACCGGTCCGCGACTGCCCCGTGCCGGGAACTTCAGCGTCACGTGAGCATAACTGGGACAAGTCAAGGGATTGACATCGCCGGCCTCAGCAGACACATGGACGGGATGATCCAGCTCCAGCGCCATAAAAGCCATGTTGGCCGTATGGCAGGCCATGTCGCCGATAGCACCCGTGCCATAGTCCCAGAAGCCACGCCAAGCGAAGGGATGAATGCCGCTCGCATAAGGCCGTTCCGGGGCGGGGCCGAGGAACTCGTCCCAGTGCACCCCTTTGGGGATGGGAGCCAGCGGTGGAGGATTCTTGTCGGTGATCTTAGGAGCCTGCGGCCAGATGGGGCGGTTGGTCCACACGTGCACTTCCGTGACCTCGCCCAATTCCCCGGCCCGGATCAACTCCACCGCACGTCGCAAGCCGTTGGCTGCTGTCCCCTGATTGCCCATCTGAGTACAGACCTTGTTCTTCCTGGCCTCCTCACGCATCAGATGGGCTTCGTACACATCGTGCGTCAGCGGTTTCTGACAATACACATGCTTGCCCGCCCGCATGGCCAGAATACTGGGCAAAGCGTGAGTGTGATCCGGCGTCGAGACCACCACCGCATCGATCGCCTTCAGCAGGGCACTGTCGTCGAACAGTTTACGAAAGTCGAAAAAAGTTTTGGCTTGAGGCCACTTCTTCGCTTTTTCCCCCAAGGGTCTTTCGTCGATATCGCACAGCGCCACGACTTCCATGAACTGGGCAGCCTGATCGATGTCGCTGGAGCCTTTCCCGCCGACACCGATTCCAGCCACCCGGAGCCGTCCGTTGGCCCCTTGAATTCGGACTGCGGAGAAGGCCGGAGCGGCATACAAATAACCCAGTCCTGCCGCCGCGCTCGCCAATACTTGCCGCCGTGTCATGCCTCGAGCCATGGTTGTCTCCTTGTTGAAAACTGATCCGCACGTTCGTGTTTCGACTTAGACGGGAACCGGCCCAGCATCACCCTCCGCGGCTGGTTCCACCGATTCCACCCGTGGTAGGTCTTCCCTCATGAGTCTAACCTTCCTTTCCATAGGAGGCAACAAAAAAACGGACCAGAGACCTTGATTCTTCCCGTCCTTTTCAACAATTTCGCATCCACGCAGAGGTGAGCTTGCTCCGATTCGACGAAACCTTAGGAACAATAAGGTCTGTCTCTTCGGCCAGGAGGAACCTTCCCGCTCGATCGACGGCCACGATCCGACTCATCAAGCCAGATGGCACATCTTGATTTGGCCACCTACGATCGTCGCTACTGCCCGTCCCACCACCCGCCAGCCATCGAAGGGGGTATTACGGCTTTTCGATTTGAACTCGCGCTTGTCGATGGTCCACTGCACCTTCGGATCGATCACCGTCACGTCGGCTGGGCGGCCGGGAAGTAATGTCCCGCGATCAATACCCAATACTTGCGCTGGGTGCAGCGTCATTTTGGCCAGCATTTGCTCCCAGCTCAGGTGGCCTGCTTCGACCAGGTGGGTGATGCACAACGGCAAAAAGGTCTCCAGACCAATGATTCCATTAGGAGCCTGATCCAGTTCGCGCTCCTTTTTCTCAGGCGCATGGGGTGCATGATCGGTGGCCAGCACCGAGAGCGTCCCGTCTTTCAATCCTTGCACAATGGCTGCCACATCGCGAGCCGTCCGCAGGGGGGGCGACATCTTGAAATTACTGTCGAAGGATCGCATCGCTTCGTCCGTCAGCAAGAAATGATGGGGGCAAGCTTCCCCGGTCACCTGCACGCCCCGTTGTTTCCCCTGGCGAATCAACTCCACTCCCCCCGCCGTGGACACGTGGAGGATATGGACCCGCCCCCCCGTCAACTCGGCTAGCAGAATGTCCCGGAAGATCATGATCTCCTCAGCCACCGCCGGCATGCCGCGCAGTCCCAACTGCACGCTAACTACCCCTTCGTTCATGACCCCGCCTTGGGTCAATTCCAGCACCTCGGCGTGGACCAACACCGCCTTGTCCAACATGCGGCAGTACTCCAAAGCCCGCCGCATAATCTCCGCCGAACTGACCGGCGCGCCGTCATCACTGAAAGCCACCGCGCCTCCTTCCACCAATCCGCCGAGTTCTGCCAACTCTTTGCCTTCCCGATTTTTGGTGATTGCCCCTACCGGAAAGACGTTGCAGTTTCCCGCTCGGCGTGCCTGGAGGATCACAAACTCCGCGGCTGATCGGCTATCTAGTGCGGGTTCCGTATTGGGCATGCAGGCCACGCTGGTGATTCCTCCCGCCACCGCCGCCGCCGTACCCGTCGCAATGGTCTCGTCTTCCTCTCGGCCCGGCTCACGCAAATGCACATGCATATCGATTAGCCCCGGGCACACGATCAAACCCCGGCAATCCAAGACCACATCCGCACCATAAGGCTGAGGTCCCAAGCCCAATATCTTCCCATCCCGCAGCCAAACGTCAGCCACTACATCCAACGACTGGGCTGGATCAATCACCCGGCCCTGACGAAGCAGTATCGTACTCATTGACTCTTCCGCCTTCTTCAAAACAACCCACACTCCAGACTGCGGCACTTCGATTGCTTCTGTTCTAAGAAACTGTTTGCTGGACTGAAGAGGGCGCCCAACCCCTCGCCCTCTTCTCAGCCACCCTGGCGGAATAACCGACACCTCCCGAACATCTTGAGCAGCTTTCGCACCCTTTTGCCTGTCTTTCCTCGTCCCATTGCATTCCACCATTCTTCGCCGTCGATGCCCTCCACATCTAGAGTGCCATTCACATCGAGATCAGTTGGGACACCGCCGATGTCAGGAAAGTTGCCCGTGGTGATAGCCTTGCTTTGCGGAGGATGCACCGCCCTTTCGCATGGGCCGCCAACGGTCACGGTTGCCCGGACCTCCCTTCCTGCGTCCACCGAAATTTCTGGACCGCTGAATGGGTCCAACGTTTCCCCACCCAATCCGGCAATCGCAGCGGGCCATCCCCGCATTGCCAGTGTTTCGGCCAATTCCACCATTTCTAGCGAGGAGGGTGATTCCACCGATCCACTCACTCAGGCCGCCGCCTGCCTGAAGCGGGGAGAGGAACTGCAAGCCGCCGCTTATCTGGAGCAATACCTCCGCGAACAACCGCACGCCCATCTCTTTCGCATTCAATTGGCCGAGATCTATCACCGCGGCCAGCAAGCGACCCGCGCCCAGCTTCACTACGAATACTTCCTCGGATATTTGCCCTCTCCGGCCAAGGACCCTCTGAACCAATATGCAGTCCTGGCTCATACACGCCTGCGCGAATATGCCCTGCTCCGCCACGATTCCTTCCGCGAGGCTTACCACCGCGCTGCGGGACTACTTCTGTTGGCTCGATCTGCCCAGCAACTTCATCCTAGCTTAGCCGATGAATTGCTCGGCCAAGCACGCCAGGCTCTAGAGCAAGCCCGGGCCTTGCGACCGTACCATCCCCTCCTACTCGCTCGCCGCCTCGAAATGCACGAACTCTGTCATCAGAACAGCACAGCTTTTTGGGAACGACTTGCTATCGAGCACTCTCCCCTTCCTTCAGTCATCACACCTGCACTCTCTTTGGAATAAATAGTTATTTGGCATTCTATAATGCATTTATTCCTTATAAAATTCACAAACATCTGTTTATGCTATATCTATACAAGCTTGGAATACATCCAGCACGCGATTCAAGGATTCTTGCCGAATGCACAACGGCGGCAAACAATACAACACTGGCCCGAGGGGGCGGAGGAGCACCCCCATTTCCAGGGCCATGGCTCGCCAACGGGGTACCATCTCACTGAGATAACCTCCCGGAAGATTCAGCTCGACGACGCCGATCGTACCACACCATCGCACATCCTTCACTTTGGGATGCCCTCGCCAGCGGGGCAAATGTGCTGTCCAGTAGGCCTCGATTCGTTTGGCCTGATGCAACCAGTCTCCTTTTTGGAGCAGTCGCCAATTGGCCGCCGCCACTGCGCACGCTAGCGGGTTGGCCGTATAGGAATGGCCGTGAAAAAACATGCGGGAACGATCGGCGTGCTGGAAAAGTTCGACGACGCGGGGAGCCGCCAAGGTCGCTGCTAAGGGCAGCATTCCTCCGGTCAACGTCTTAGCCGTGCAAATCAAATCCGGGGCAATTCCGGCATGATCAAACGCCCATAGGCGGCCGGTGCGACAAGCGGTCATCACCTCATCTACAATAAAAAGCAGGTTTTCCTCACGGGCCACCTCCCACAAGTCGCGCAGAGTTTGGGCGGGATACATGCGCATCCCCCCGGCTCCCTGCACCAGCGGTTCAATAACCACCGCCGCAATCCGATCCTGACGGCAGCGAATCGCCTCCACCAGTGCCTCAACCTCCAACGGAATTTGCATCACTTCAAACAACAAGGAATCATACATTCCGAAATATATGGGATCACGGCTAATAGACATTGCACCGAAGGTGTCGCCATGATATGAATTTTGAAAGCAAATAAATATATCTTTACTGTATCCCTGCATACGCCAATACTGCACCGCCATTTTTAAGGCTACTTCCACAGCCGTGCTACCGTTGTCCGAGAAAAAAACCCGGCCGCCATTCCATCCCGGCACGGAACGCAACAAACCTTCCGCCAGTTCCACCGCATAGAAGTGAGTCGTTCCCGCAAAAACCGTATGGTCCAGCGTGGCCGCAGCTCGACGCAACGCTGCCACCAGCGGCGGATGACAATGACCGTGTAGAATCGTCCACCAGGAAGCGATCGCATCGATGACCCGCCGTCCATCCGCCAAAATCAAATACTCCTCCTCGGCTGCCACAACGGGCGCCGGTAGAACGGCCTCCAACAGCGGGGTATAGGGATGCCATACATAGCGCTGATCCAGTTCCTGAATCTCAGCCGCAAAGCAGGACCGATCGTCGTAGTAGCGCTCGACAAGCTGATCGATTGCTTGCAGGACAGGCAGTTGAGATAGGCTGATGCGTCGGAGAGAAGAGGCATCCCAGTGGTCATTTTGTGGCGTAGCAAGGGAGAATACCGGCAGTTGTGTGTAGCGATGGATTTGCTCTTCTGCAAAAGGATCAGGCGGACCAAGCAATACCACCGCAATGACTGATACTCCATGTAATGATTCACAAGCAGACAGTATACGACCGATGGCACCAATCCTGGATGAACCTACTAAGATAACAGGGCTTCTCCAAGCACGAATCAGATCGATTTGCAAGGCATTCTCTGTCAAAGGAGAAAGCGGACCGCCAAAGGTCTCGATCAGCAATGGCTGCTTGGACGGAGGGCGGGCTGCGAGGATTTCTCCAACGGAAGGAATGGTATCACCCTGTCGTCGAGCTACCAGCAGCGGTGCCACGGCCTCAGCAAAATGCCGCAAGGGTGTATAAACACAGGCCTCAGGGACGCAATCGCGGACTCTCGCTGTGTCCGAATCTCCGGTCTCTAAGGGTTTCCAGTATGCATACTTATCAGAAAATGCATTGAGATATATGATAGAAAACGTCGTTTTACCAACTTCTGTATCTGTACCAACAATAATAATATCACGCATAGCTCTTATTAATGATATTCAGTAAAAATAGATCGTAATCGCAGAGCTAGATTCTCTAAACAATCAGGTGTATGATCAGCGTGGAGGGAGATACGAAGTCGCGCGGAATATTCAGGCACCGAGGGCGGGCGTATTGCCCGAATATCCCAGCCTTGGAGCCATAACTGTTGAGCCAGGCGAACGGCCTTGTTATCCTCACCAACCACTATGGGAACAATATAAGAATCGCCTCGTATATCCCAGCCGCTATCATGTAGAAGTGATCGAAATAATTGCACATTACGAAATAGCAATTCTCGCCCTGAATTATCATTAATGACTCTTTGTATTCCTTTGCACCAATAAGCACCTAAAAGTGGCGGTAATGCTGTCGTAAAAATCAAATGTCGGCAACGATTGATAAGATACTCTTTCAATAAATGCGATCCACAAATATATGCTCCGCATAATCCCAACGCTTTGCCGCCTGTGTGAACGGTGGCTAGCACGCGAGAACGGAGGTGCAGAGCATCGACGAGTCCGGAACCGTTGACGCCGTAGCAACCCGTGCTATGGGCTTCATCCACAATGAGATGTGCCCCATAGCGTTCCGCGAGTTCCACAATATCTTGGAGAGGAGCCAGATCACCGTCCATACTGAAAATGGATTCGGTGACAATAAACATCTCACGCCCTACTGGGCGTATCTGCGCCTCCTGTCTCAATCCATCCTCAAGATGATTAAGGTCATTGTGCTTGAATATATATTTTCGTGGCCGGCAGATACGTAAGGCCTCATAGATGCTTGCGTGGCACCGCTCATCTGCCGCCACCCAATCTCCCGGTTCGATCACTGTGGTTAGCAACCCTTCGTTGGCTGTGAAGCCGCTTGTCATCATCAACACCGATTCGGCCCCATGCCATTGAGCCAATTGCGCTTCGACCTGCTCCCAGATGGGATGGTGCCCGCGCAGCAGACGCGAACCCATTCCCGTCACCGGCAAGCTCGCCTGGTCTTCGACAGAGATCGGACAGCGTCCATGACCATAACCAAGATAATCATTCGATGTGAAATCAATACCATCCCCTGCCCGTATATTGCGGTATCGGTCTTGTGATTTCAATGTATTCAGTGTTATTTTCCAGCGATCGATCAATCCCATAGAACTTTGATATCCTCAAGCGATATTTCCACAATGATTTTTCTGCTTCTCAGCAATCGGACCAATTGCAGTCAACAAGTGCTCATCCTCTTGAATATCAGGGTTAGAAGCTGTGAGGAGTTTTTCACCATAGAATATGGAATCTGCACCAGCTAAAAAGCAAAGGATTTGCGCCTCTTGGCTCAGGCGATCTCGGCCCGCACTCAGGCGGATTCTGGATTTGGGAAAGGTGATCCGAGCTACTGCGATGAGGCGTACGAGTTCCGTAACAGAGACTGGCGGAGCTTTTTCCAAGGGTGTTCCCGGTATAGGAATCAGACAATTGATAGGTATGCTTTCTGGAGGCGGTTGCAATTGTGAAAGCTCCACAAGCATCATTAAGCGATCATCAATAGATTCTCCCATGCCGATGATTCCACCACAACAAACGGAGATACCAGCTTGAGACACGGCACGTAGTGTAGCCAAACGGTCATCATATGTACGTGTGGTGACGATATTGGAATAGAATTGGCGGGAGGTATCGAGATTGTGATTGTACGCGGTCAGTCCTGCTTCTTTGAGGCGCCGGGCTTGATCGGGAGTGAGCATGCCTAAGGTGACACAGGCTTCCAAACCGAGGGAGCGAACGGTGCGGATCATTTCGAGAACGCGCTCGAATTCTGGTCCCTCCTTCGGAGGCGAACGCCAGGCTGCTCCCATGCAGAAACGGGTCGCGCCAGCCGCCTTGGCCTGCTCGGCAGCCTGCCGCACCTCCTCCACGGTCAGCAACGGCTGGCGTGACACCGGTGTGTCATAATGTGCCGATTGCGGGCAATAAGCGCAGTCCTCCGGGCATCCGCCTGTTTTGATACTCAACAAGGCGCACTTCTGAATGTCGCCATAGCCCCGATTCTGACGGTGCACATCGCTGGCCTGAGCGACTAGTTCCAGAAGTGGTTGACTATATAGAGATCGCAATTCTGTTAGCGTCTTCATATTATCTATCAATCCAGAATAGGTGAATCCAATGTCTAACTTCAGGAGTTCTATATCACAATGCTGAAGAATCCATATTCAGGGACACAGGCTCGCCTCTATTGCGGGCTGAGCGGAGGCAGGCATCGAGTACAACCTGAGTCTTCCACGCAATCTCGGACCATTTAGGATCGTGCCGTCCTGAGAGAATCGCGAGGGAAAAGTTGCGAATCATGTTTACTTCCTGTGCTCCCGGCATACCATCACTGTATTCTCGCACGGCATGGCGCTGGCTATGTTGTTCCATGTTGAATGAACATCCAACAACACGGAAGTATGGTTGCGATACAGTCAATGATACTTCCGCACCATAATACGGTAGTACAAAATCCTCGATCCAAATGGAACCTTTCGTACCACTGATATGTGCCCACTGTTGTAATTCTGTCACGAAGGAGCAATAAAACGAAGCGGTGACCTGCTCTGGGAAAAAGAGATCGGCGGCAAATTCCAGGGGAACGGCATTCTCGGTCTGCTCCGGGGGTGAGAGGATGCGTCCTACGACCGATTGGGGCAACTGATACTTCATGATCCAAAGGGAAAGGCGAATGTTGTACCAGCCGAGATCGCCCAAAGCGCCCAGGGGTTCAAGCTGCGGTTGGACACGGATATTGCCACGCAGGAATTCGGGGGGAGCAGCAAAACTAAATTGGGAGTTGATGCGGCGAAGCGTGCCGACAGTTTGGCCATCATCTAGGAGGCGGCGCAGCAGAGGGAGTCGCTGACTGTGCATGAACATAACGCCATCCATGAAGTGGACGTTGTGGGTACGGCAGGCTAGGAGCATCTCGCGGAGTTGTTCCGCGTTGGGAGCGCAAGGTTTTTCGCAGAGGACATGTTTGCGTGCCTGAGCCGTGCGGATGACCCATGGCGGTCGGATACCGGTGGGCAGAGGAATATAGACGGCGTCCACATCCGGGCGTTCGAGCAACTCTTCGTAGCTGCATGCTGTCGGCATCCGGGGAAAAGGCGCTTCCGCTTGGCATTCGGCGATGAATTGTTCGGCTTTCGCGCGATCACGGCTGGCCACGGCCACCAACTCCGCATTACCGGCCAAGCGCATCGCTTTCCAATTTTTACGCGCGATATTGGCAGCACCTAGAATACCCCAACGACAGAGAGTCGTCATGCGTCGCTCCTCGGTCCATCCTTGCCGAACCGTTAGAGAAAAAGCCAACTCCCTTTTTTCTCCGGCATACCTGCATCACTAGGGAAATGTTGTATGAGGTGAGAGGTAAGGTCACAACCGGCTCGCTCGCATCCATTGCAAACTAATCTGCGCGAAGCAAGGGTTTAGTGGATTGTCGCGATCGCATGAGCGGGAAGCGATAGCACAAGAGACACCAGTTCAACGGCTCGAATGGATCAATCCTTCTGTGGGGCTGCTGGCATTGGCATAGAGTCGCTTAGGAATACGACCGGCCAGGTAAGCCAGCCGTCCAGCTTCACATGCATACCGGACAGCCCAAGCCATGCGAAGGGGGTCTTTAGCGAGAGCAATAGCGGTATTCAGGAGGACGCCATCGCATCCGAGTTCCATCGCCACACTGACATCGCTTGCCGTGCCCACTCCCGCATCGACGATCACTGGGTAGTCCGGGTCGTTGTCCTTGAGATATTCCAGGCAAATGCGGATATTGTTGGGGTTGAGAATCCCTTGCCCACTGCCGATGGGACTGCCCGCAGGCATCACGCTGGCTGCCCCGGCTTGTTTGAGTCGCCGAGCCAGAACCGGGTCATCCGAAGTATAAACCAGCACGAGAAAACCTTCCGCGACCAGTTGTTCGGTAGCCCGAAGGGTTTCGATGGGGTCCGGCAAGAGGGTTTTGGGATCGGCTAGGCATTCGAGTTTGACCCATTGGGCGCCAGGATTGCCAAGGTTAGCGAGGAGTTCGCGGGCCAAGCGGGCATGGCGGATGGCATCCTCAGCGGAGTAGCAGCCTGCGGTATTGGGTAGAATGGTCAAGCGTTCCAGGTTGAGATAATCCAGGAGACTTTTGCCTTCCTTGTCGAAGAGGCGTTCGCGCCGGACGGCTACGGTGGTGACTTCACAGCCGCTAGCCGCCAAACACTGCCGCATTAATTCATAGCTGGCATACTTCCCCGTACCAGTAAAGAGACGCGAACGGAAGGTGAACGGTCCGATCTTCAATGGCCGATCCTCGGGCGGAGTTTCACCGGCACTTGCTCCGCTTCCACCTCCCACCAATGTGACGATTTCCACCACATCCCCATCGCGCAGCCAATAGGACTCGTGTTCGTGCCGGGGAACGACGCACCGGTTGACCTCCACAGCGACTTGCGCCGGATTCTTACCCAATTGCCGCAGTAACTCGGCCACGGTCAGCGGCTTAGGGAAATGGCGTTGTTCCGCATTGAGCGTGATCCTGAGCATAGGCCATCCATCCTCGGTCCGAACTTGGAAAAGCCGCGGAATTGCTAGCCGGTTCCCACCGCAACTCGCCAAGGCGCCGGATGACAGCGGGAAATCCGCCCGCACCATCGGTTCTCTGTTATGGTCCAAAATAAACGCCGCATTGTCCACTCAGGGGATAACCCACGGGGTCAAGACGGGGACTGGAGCGAACCTCGGCCTACGGTTAGCCGCAGAATAACCGACGGGACTGAGTTCGCAGAGGGATTTTTTCCACGAGCGCCCCTTTGGAACCGTCCTCCTTGCTCCAAGGACAAAAGGTACCTCGCTGGGCCTTTTCTCAACGGAGCCGCTCTAAGTATGCTAGAACAATTAGCGAAGGGTAATACTTCGTCGGAATGATAGATGCTATGGCTGCTGCGGACCCTGTTTCTGTGTTATTCGACCAGTTGCGCAGTAGCGGGCTTCTTAGCCCGCACCAGCTTCAAGAATTAGGAATGTGGATTGTTCAGCGGCGGCCAGATGTCAATGCGGTAGCAAAAGAATTGGAACGGCGAGGGTGGCTGACGAACTTCCAAATCCGAGAGATTGCCAAGGGACGGGGGCGACAGCTTCTGTTGGGACCGTATGTCCTTCTCGATCTGCTCGGCGAAGGTGGGATGGGGCGCGTGTACAAGGCCCGGCATCAGCGTTTGGGCCGGCTCTGCGCCATCAAAGTGATCCGCCGGGAACGCTTGACTCATCCCGCTGTCGAGGAAAGGTTCCGCAAAGAAATCGAAGCCTTAGGACGCATGCAGCATCCTAACGTAGTGCAAGTATTCAATGCTGATCAGAGCGGGGATGTCATCTATTACGAGATGGAATGGATCGATGGCACTGACTTGACGAAGTTGGTCCGGCAACACGGACCATTGCCCGTAGATCAAGCCTGCGATTACATCCGTCAAGCGGCCTTGGGATTGCAACATGCTCACGAGTTGGGAATGGTCCACCGCGATATTAAACCCAGCAACATTTTAGTCAGCCGGGATGGCCGACAGGTCAAATTGGTGGATATGGGGCTGGCCCGCATCCTCGATGATAAGTCGATTACAACGGAGGAAGGCAAACGGATCACGCGGGAAGGTTTCGTGTTGGGGACACCCGATTTTCTGGCTCCCGAACAGGCACGTAATCCCATGATGGTCGATATTCGTGCCGACATCTATTCCCTGGGAGGAACGCTTTATTACATTCTGACAGGGCGGGTGCCTTATGAAGGAGCCAATCCCACAGAAAAAATGCTCAAGCACTGCACCGATCCACCACCATCGCTGTTGGCGTATCGCCCAGATGCCCCGCCGCAACTGGAGCAGATCATTCATTGGTGCATGGCCAAGCAACCGGAGCAGCGTCCTCAGGCTCCTATTCAACTAGCGCTGGCATTGCAGCCGTTCTGCCTCAGCGGGGGAACTCGAACTGGTACGGCACATCCGGGTGGAGTTGCTGTCAGTCCTCACGCTGGAGCAGGAGCAGTTCCCTGGCCGGTGACCCCTCCTCAGGAGCCACGTTCCAGCCAGATTTTCCGTCTGCCAGACGATGTCCAAGCTGCTTCCCCCCGCGCGCGTCGCAGCAGTTTTCCCTGGGGTCTCGGTGCATTTGTTGCCTTGCTGGTGCTCTCGTTCGTGGTCCTGGTGCCCCGGCTGAACCGCCTTCTAGCTCCACCGGAGGGTCAACAAGCACCCGAGACCTTCACCAACACTTTGGGGATGCGCATGGTGCGCTTGGCAGGGGGGGAATTCTGGATGGGTTCGCCCGAACAAGAGAAGGGACGCCGTTCGGACGAAGGTCCCCGGCACCGAGTTCGGATCGCCCACGCCTTCCTCATGGCGGCCACAGAAGTGAGCAATGGACAGTTTCAGCAGGTTATGGGATTCACACCATCTCAAGCCTCGAAGACCGCCTCGCGCTCTTTGCTACTGCCGGTCGAAAGTGTCACTTGGTGGGAAGCGGTCGAGTTCTGCCGCAAGTTGACGGAAAAGGAGCAGAAGGAACCTTGGGCGCGAAGCGGCTGGGGATACCGCCTACCCACCGAGGCGGAATGGGAATATGCAGCACGAGCGGGCATGGACACTCCCTTTGCCTTTGGCAATCTGCTGGAGTTTGGGCGCCGGGGGGTGTATAAACCTGTCGAAGACGACCCGTGTGGAGTCGGTGGCGATCCTGCCCGCCCCCCTAACTTTCCTGAAGAAATCGGCAAGCGGCAGGAGAATGCCTTCGGTTTGCAAGATATGCACGGCAACGTCGCCGAGTGGTGCGAGGATTGGTACAGTTCCACTTATCCGAGCACTGCCGAGGTCCGCCAGGATCCCCTCGGTCCGCCGGATGGAGAACGACGAGTGATCCGCGGCGGCTCGTTTGCCTTGCCCGCATCGGCCTGTCGCTCGGCGACCCGTTCCTCCTTACGACCCGATGGACGGCGCGCCGATGTCGGTTTCCGGATCGTCTATGCTCCCTTGCTCCATCGCTGAGACACCTCACACCTATGATCCCATTCCGCTCGCCCCGAAACCCCGACTTCCCGCCCCCTGGGATTGATTCCCAATATCCGGGGAAGATGGGAAAGCAAGCGGATACGGTGAGGCGTTATCCCTTCACAACCGAGCTGGCGTGAGGATTGCAGTTGGAAGGAATGGGTTGCTCAGTCGCGGTCCGCGATCTGCCCCCAGCGCGGCACAAGGCGGTGAGGAATCTGCAGGTGATCGCAAATCCGAGCCACGATGAAGTCGACCATGTCTTGGAGCGTCTGGGGACGGGTGTAGAAAGCGGGCATAGCAGGCAGGATCACGGCACCTGCCTCGGTCGCCGCGACCATGTTGCGCAGCGGAATCAATCCCAGCGGCGTTTCCCGGGGTACGAGAATCAGCGGCCTGCGCTCTTTGAGGTGAACATCCGCGGCCCGGTGGATCAAATTCTCGGACAACCCATGGGCCACCGCGGCTAACGTTCCCAAACTGCAAGGGCAAATCACCATCCCGGCAGTCTGATAGGAACCGCTAGCGATCGGTGCAGAAAAATTGGTGTGGTGATGGAAGCGGAGGTGATCCGCCGGAAACGACACATCCCGGCCCAGAAAGGTACGGGGATCGAAACGGGTCTCATCCAAGTGCAGAATGCGATCCATTTCCCGCAGGAACACCTCAGCGGCTGCCGGGCTGATGAGCAAATGCACCCTGCGTCCCGCATGCAGCAAGACTTCCACAAGGCGGACGCCGTAAGGGGCTCCGCTGGCCCCCGTCAACGCTACGACGATTGGCCGATCCGCCGAACTCATCCGAGCCCCCCGATGCCGCCTAGACCTTTTGCCGGAGCCATTGGGCTGACACAATATTCATAGTCATGGGCATCACATGCGGTGTAAAGGGGAACCTCGGAAATTGGGTTCATCCAACGGGGAATAATCGACATGCGCCGAAGGGAACACTCGCTCCGAGGAAGGCTAGGATACTTGTCAGCCGTAGCGACGATTTTAGGCGCGGTGACAGGCTCGTGGGTGGTCCCCCAGGAACCAGTGGAGCCACCCTTGGGACAATCCGTCTGGACGTTCGACGTTCTCCATTTGAAAAACGGAGCGAAGTTCCAGGGATTGCTCGTGGCCGAAGAACCGGACGGCTACGTTTTCCGTGTGGTCCTTCGCCGTCCCGGACGCCCGACAAGTACCCTGACAACGTTTTTCGCCAAGGGAGAGGTCCAACGACTCCAGCGACTGAGCGAATCCGAACGGGCCATTTTGCGGGACCGGCTGGCGGAACTGGACCCCAGCGGTCAGGGAGAACAACAGCGGATGGAAGCAGTCGAATTGGTCACCGATGATTGGCCCGGTTTACCTGGACAAGCCCGGCGGTATGAGTCTGAGCACTTCATTCTGATATCCACCGGTTCGGAGGAACTGACCCGGCGGACGGCCGTGCGCCTGGAGCAGTTATACACTGCGTTCGTGCGTTTCTTCCCACCGCAGGTGAACGATGCTGTACCTACCCGCATCTGGCTGGCCGTTTCCGAGGAGGAATACCGCCTGTTGCTTCGCAGCCTGAATCTACCCCCTCTGCTCAATCCGGCGTTGTACGAGCCGCGCAGCAATCAGATCGTTTGCGGTAGTCCGTGGCGGGAACTTGGCCAGCAATTGCAGACGGCTCGCGTCCATCATTCGCAGCATTTGGCCGCGCTTGCCCGCCAGGAGATGGAGCTACGCCGCCTCTACCGCCGGCCGGAATTGGACCGCCACCTCGCCGTGTTGGAACGGGAGCGAAAACGAATCTACCAAGCGGAACGCCTGAATACCCAGCAATTCGAGGCGGCCACCGCTCGCATCTTCCCCCTGTTGTACCACGAAGCGTTTCACGCTTATATCGGCACCTTTGTCTATCCTCCCCTGCCCGTCGAGCAAGTACGCGCCGGACGGGGAACCGGCGAGTTACCGCGCTGGCTCAACGAAGGATTGGCTCAGATTTTTGAGAGTGCAGTAATCGAGGCGGGCGAATTGCGCGCTGACGCTCCCCAAGTGGAACGCCTGCATCGCGTCCAGGATTGGCTTCGAGGTAAGGAGGGCGGCCCCCTGCTCCCCTTGCAAGAACTTCTCAATGCCGGCCCTTCCTTATTTGCCACCGTCCACACTGACCAGAAAGCCCAAACTCACCGGGCTTATCTAACGAGTTGGGCTTTGGCCTATTACCTCACCTTTACCCGCCGCCGACTCACGACACCCGAATTCCGCAACTATCTCATCGCCGTCAATAGCGGTGCCGACCCCCAACAGGCCTTCTGCGAATGGGTGGGTCAGCCCCTGCACATCTTTGAACGCGAGTTTCATGCCGACCTGCTTCGCCTGCAACGCAATGGCCGCTTGGCCCCTCGTTAGAATACTCCCCATCTTCAAACAGACCCAAGCGACGAGCGAACAGTACGAAGTGACCTTCCCTTCCTCGAACTGGCAATGGAATGGAGGTGGTCCATGCTGCCTTTCCCCATCGATCCTGTGCCGCCACTGGCCGGTTTGCGGGTGGTAGAAGCTGCACGGGTCCTCGCAGGTCCGTTCTGCGGGCAAATTCTGGCTGACTTGGGAGCCGAAGTGATCAAGGTGGAGCGGCCAGGCAGTGGAGATGAAACCCGCGATTGGGGTCCGCCGTTCCTGGATGCTCAACGTTCAGCCTACTTTCTTTCCTGTAATCGCGGGAAGAAATCGGTCACCCTCGACCTGAGCCAGCCAGCAGATCGGCAAGCGTTGGAAGCCTTGCTTGCCCGGAGCGACATCCTCATTGAAAACTTCCGCACGGATAGCCTCGCCAAATTGGACCTGGAAGCTCCCCGTTTGCTGCAACGCCACCCGCGCTTGATTATCTGCTCCATCAGCGGTTTTGGACGCACTGGACCGTTACAGGATGTTCCCGGCTACGACTTTGCCATTCAGGCGCTCTGCGGTGTGATGAGCATCACCGGTCCTCCCGAAGGTCCCCCTTACAAAGTAGGGGTTGCCGTAACTGATGTTTGGACAGCTTTGTATGCCAGCACGGCGATTTTGGCGTGTGTCCATGCTCGCGCTCGCAGCGGCCACGGCTACGCCATCGATCTGGCACTGCACGATTGTGCCTTGGCTGCCCAAGTGAATGTTGCCCAGAGCTATCTGACCAGCGGTCAGGTTCCCCCTCGCGTAGGCAACGCCCATCTGCACATCGTCCCGTACCAGCTTTTTGCCACCGCCGATGGCTATTTGGTCCTTGCGGTGGGCAATGATTCCCAATGGCAAGCTTTCTGTCGTGCCGCCCAGGCTGAAACGTTGGGGCGCGATCCCCGCTATCGCACCAACCATCAACGAGTGGAACGACGAGAAGAGCTAATACCCCAGGTCGCCGCCTTATTACGACAGTACTCCACCCAGCACTGGCAAGAGGTGCTCACCGCCGCAGGAGTTCCCCATGCCGTCGTGCGAGACTATGCCGCTGTCTTTGCGGACCCTCAAACTCAGCATCGGAGGATGACACTGACGGTCACGGACCCTCAGGGCCAACCCATCAAGCTGTTGGGACATCCCTTCCATCTCCTTGGGGCACCCCTCGCCACACCCACCCTACCCCCACGATTGGGAGAGCATAATGCCGATCTGACCGCACTTCTCCAAGATTCCACCCTCACCAACAGATCGCCGGAGGGGGAATAGCAATTGCACTTGACAAGACTCCCCGCTATACGTCACGGTGGAATGGCGAGTATCGCTCCCGACAGTCCTTCGGGTCACGATCACCTTGGTCATGCTGGTCAAGTTAGCTGATCAAGTTAGATAGTGCTGTGGACCACCAGGGGGACAATGGAGATGATCGCACCAGGTGGTGGTAAGTTCAGTGAGAGAACACAATAGCCTTGGAATTAAGGGATGAAGGATGCCCGGAATGAGGATCAGGATGCGATGAGGAAGATAGAACACCGACCGCCCCGCCCGCTAACAGGAGCATGGCACTGTCGTGGCCGAGGAGCAACCGTAACTTTGCCATCGCTTCTGAAAACTCCCCCCAAAAGGCCAAATCAAGACAAAGCGACAACCTCCCAAGGCCGAGGGTGGGCACTGTTCCTCGTCGGCTGCCTTACAGCTCTCGGCGCAGGATGCCAAAGCCACTCGTCCCCCTCCCATCCGACACCGCAGGAAGAAACTTCCCCCGATGCACCGGCGGCAAGTCAAACAGCGAACACTCCTCCCTTAGCGAGTTCAGACGGTTCTCCCACAAGATCAGGCGCTACCCCTGCCGAGGCAGTCGCTGAAGTTGAGCCGCAGCATGAATGGGACCCCAACCGGCATGTTCTGTCGAAGCGGGCGGTCCAAGGACGGCTGGGAGGCGTGGCTGTCACACCCGAAGCTAGCATCGAGGGGGAGTACTTAATCTTCCGCGTGCGCAAGGACAAGATGACCGAACGGGCCTTGTGGATCAAGTTGCGAAACAGTCCCAGCCAACCCTTGCCGCAAGGACGATTTGTTTACGGCCCCCAGGGGGCAATCGGCGAAGGTCTCGCTGGAGTAGTGCCGGAAATTATGCTGGAGTTGCCAGGCCAGCCGCTCCATTTATATCCCTCTGGCCAGTATGCCATGACCTTGCAACTAGAACCTCGGCAGAAGGGTCAGGTCCGCGGCCATGTGCATGTCAGTCTCGCGGATGCCCAACAATCGTTCCTAGCGGGTGCATTCACCGCCCTGGCTCCGCGACAACCCACCGAGCCGCCCGGTGTGGAAGATGTACCGCTCATCAACGGCACCGTCACCGTCCGCAACGCTTCTCCCGGAGCAGTTCTGATGACCGGCTATGCCGCCCATCCGAGCGGTGACAACTTCCCCCTCGGAGCCGTGGAGATCGAACTCGGTGCATCGGCCGAGCCGCTCCGATGGGAGCAACGGGACTATGACCAGCCGCGCGTCACCAGCCTCATCGCAGGAGATGTCAGCAAAACTCCCAGCCGGTTTGAACACAGCCGCCTGACGCCCGGACGCTACATCGTCTTTGCCCGCCTGAAAAACGGACCTGCTGTCTGGCAATGGGTCGAGGTCGGAGAACAAACGACTCGCAAGGTGGAGTTAGTCCTGGATGCCCAGCATACCGGCGGACTGGAAGTGACCGCACCAGTTGGCGCCTTGGGGAAAGTACACTTGGCACCGGCAGACCCGCAACGCCCCAACCTTGAAGAGCCGCTCCTGCTCGGTCTGGCCTTGCAATTGGGATTGGAACAGGAGTTGGTACTGCGCAAGGCCCTGTTCAAGAATCTCGGACCGGGAACCTATGTCGTTCGCATCGGTGGCGAGGTCCGCACGGTGGAAATTGTCGCCGGTAAAACCGTAGAACTGGATTTCGACAGACGCTAGCCTTGACTTCAGCTTGGTCCCCTTACTTATTCCCCCCAGGCTTGTTTCCGAAAACGCAGTGGCATCTCGTAGCCAGAACAACCAGCACACCCTTATTCCCCCCTGCCCTGTACGGGGGATACATCATTCGACTCAGGTCGTTCTGAGGTCAGCGGCTCGATTCGGCCGGCGGACAACGCCTTGGGCGTAGGTTCACGTATATCCCAGACCAATCCGGCCCATGCCAAGGCCCGCAGGATGTAGTAGCTCAGGTCGATCTCCCACCAGTAAAAACCTTGGCGAGCACAACTCTGATAATGGTGGTGGTTGTTATGCCAGCCTTCGCCCATGGTCAGCAAAGCGGCCCACCAGCAATTGCGGCTCTGGTCCGGAGTGGCATAGCGACGCGTGCCGAAAAGGTGGCAGGCGGAGTTGACCAGGAAGGTGGCGTGATAGAGCAGCACCGTGCCCACAATGAAGCCGTACACAACCCCGCTCCATCCCGCCAGCCAATAACAGAGCAAGGCTAACGACAGGCCCGGCAGCCAAGTGAAATAGCGGTCGAGCCAACGCAGCTCTGGGAACTTCTCGAAGTCCCGCAACGGCGGTGCTTGGCGAAATCGGCCCGAAAGTACCCACCCCACATGCGCCCACCAAACCGTGCGCACAATCGGGGAATGCGGATCCTCCTCCTGATCCGAGTGCTTGTGGTGATGGCGATGGTGAGCGGCCCACCATAACGGCCCTTTCTGCATCGCGGAGCAGCCAATCCAAGCCAGCACAAACTGAAACCAGCGGCTCGTCTTGTAACTGCGATGGCTGAAATAGCGATGATAGGCTGCTGTCACACCGAACATCCGCACCAGGTAGAACACAATCCCCCAGCCAATGGCTGCCCATGTCGGCGCCACGAAAAAGGGCAATACGACTGCGGCCACATGCAAGCCGACAAAGGGGAGAGCACGGAAGAAGTTCCACCAGCGCCGCGGAGGCCACCTATCGACTCCAAGCGGCCAGGATACTGAAGGGGATGGTAAAGTTACGTGAGGTAGGGTTGCGTGAGAAATGACTAGCTCGCTTTCTGTTGAATCTCTGGCGTACCGGAACTATTATCGCGGAAAGCCAGCGGCAAATTGGAACGGAATTTTCCCATGCTCCGCAACTCTTCCGCCGAAGGACCAAATGCCTTTGTTCCCGTTTGCAATCCACACCTGCTGAGAAACCATCAGGTCCAACCTGTGTGAACCAACCGGAGTGGACCCACAAGAGGGACTCTAACATCTAGAATAGGACAGAGGCGGCACCTTGGCTCGCTTCTTAGCAAGAAAAAAATAAAATCCGGGAAGATGTTTTGTCCCGATGTGGTCCTAAGCCATACCCTGGAAACCCCGGTGATTCTCCCGGAATCGTCCCCATTCCCCTAAGACCCCTTACGACGAGGTTATGATGATCCATTTCGAGGGAGAAGTGCGATTCCCCCTGCCGCTGTCGGAAGTGGCAGAAAAGCTTTCCGATGCCGGCTACCTGGCTCGCAGTCTGACGGAGGCCGAGATTATCTCGGCCACACCGGAAAAAGCCGTTTGGCGCATGAAACCAAAACTTTCCTTCCTGACAGGCACTCAAACAACCGAAATGACGCGGAGCGACCACCGTCCAGATGAAGCAGTGAGCTTCACATTAACCACGCGCAGCATCGGGGCAAGCAGCACTGTGGTGGCGCATCTGCGCTTTGCCGCGGATCCGCAAGGCACCGATGTGTTCTGGAGCGCGGATATCACGGAAGTCAGCGGGCTGCTGAAAATGGTTCCTTCAGGGCTTTTGGAAGGAGCGGCTCGCAAAATCATCGAGGACGTGTGGGAAGCTGTCCGCCGACACTTGCTTCCTACCTCAGCGCCGTGAATTTTTCTGAAAAAACCCACGCTGGAGAATCCGGAAAAGCTTCACCGTTCATTCCGGTCAGTCTCTCAATAAACTTCATGAGCCAGACCGCGAGCTTCAGGCATCAGGCAGGGACAGCACGCTCGCGGCAGCATGCATTTCGCCGGGGGAAAACCGCAACCTTTTGGATGGTTATGCCAGCCGATGAGGTACTTCCGGCCAGAGCAAGGCATAGAGAGAATTAAAAAACATCGCCAGGAAAAAGTCGAGAATGAGGATGGCCACAAAAGCGTGGACAAAGGCTTGCGTGGCGGCTCGTCCCACACCGGCAGCTCCCGGTTGACTGTGAAATCCTCGATGGCAGGCGAGTAGGCACAACGTAACCCCAAAAACCATCGCTTTGGCCAGTCCTGTCAGGACATCCCAAGCTGCGACAAATTCCCGCGTGTGACGCCAGTAATGGAAACTGTCAATCGGATAGATACCGACACAGATGAATGTGCTGCCGATCATGCCCGTCAAGTCGGCAATCACGGTCAACAAAGGTACCATGATCAGGCAGGCTAGGAGGCGAGGCGCTACCAGATAGTGCACAGGATCTAGTCCCAGACAAGTCAGGGCATCCAGTTGTTCGCTTACACGCATTGTGGCAATTTCCGCCGCCATAGCGGAACCGACCCGCCCCGCCACCATCACCGATGCCAGCACCGGGCCCAATTCCCGGACCAACGACATGTGAATGACCGCTCCCAAAGACGTTTCCATGCCAATGAGATGAAACTGATCATACGCTTGCACCGCGAGCACCATGCCGATGAATGCCCCGGTGATAGCCACCACGGGGGCACTCGCATTGCCAACCTCTGCGGCGATGCGAAACCACTCCAGACGACTGAAATGCCCCCGGAACAAACCTCCCCAGGCATGGAGGGCGAAGAGTGTAAAGTCTCCGACGGCCTCAAGCACCTCGCGAAACGCCTGATTCCGAGCTGAAAGTCCATCCGCCTGACGAGTGGCAGGAGAGGAAGGGGGTGAGCTGGACGGTGCATCCGGTTTGGCTTCGATCATGACTGACGAACGCAGGGGTCAGCCTTCCTGACTCTCTCAGGGAAAATCTGCCAGAAGTTCATCCTAGCATCCTGCCGCCACGACTGAGAAGGGAAAAACCATCGAAGGAACAACCCTATTGAAAAGAAGGGCCATGCCCTGGAAAGATGACTCCTTCTACTCATCGGCTTTCTTGTCACTGGAGGGCTGCCACATCAGTCCCAGCGAAAGATTCTTTTCGCGCTTGGCCTGGATGGCCCAAGGGGTACCACGGTGTTCTGTGATGATCCGGGCATAGATTTCACGGGCTTGCTGGACCATACGCTCGACTTCTTTGCCGCTGCGCATCCGATTGCTCGAGGCCAGCTTGTACTGGTTCTGTCCAAGTTTGGGATCGAGATTGGGTAGGGTGTTCGTGCGGACCAATCCCATGACTTTGTTGTATTCATTGAGGAACGCCAAGCGAGTTTTCACTGCCGCCCGTGCGTAGTCGTAATGGGCCTGCCAGCGCTTGGTTTCCCCATCCCGGAGAGACTCTAGGCTATCGAGAGTCGTGTCGATCAACTCCAGGCGTGCGATGCCTAAAGCGTAGAAATCCAGACCCGCGAAAATTTCCTTCTTCAATTCGTCAGTGATGGGGGCTTTGATGACATCAGGAAGCTGGCCTGTACCGCCACCCGCAGGATTTCCCTTCCAAATATCCCGAATTTCGTCAAAGGCTTGGAGAACAGCCGCCCGCAAGCGGTATCTCTCCTTGTTAGCCATCACCTCCTGAATAGTGGTCGTATCCCGATAGGCTGCCAGCAATTGAGGATCGAAAGGAAAGTTGGCAATGTTGTCCTGTCCAAGATCGTCCTTGAGAGGGGGCAACTGAAACTCACTGGTAATACTGGCGACTTCCGCGGGGGAAGCAGTTTTCGGTGGAGAAGGAATGACCACGGCCGCCGCCGGGGATTCCTGAGAATTGGAAGCCACCAATTGAGCAGGACGCGCCCCGTGGACTTGAAGCGTTTGCTTCCTATCCATGTGCACCGCTTCCAAGACTTCCTGCAACCGCTGCTGGACTTCCGCCACCCATTCGCTGACCGGCAGTGGATCATCCGGTTGAGGCGGTGTTACCACTCCTTTTTTCCGCTCGGCAGCGATGCGTGCTGCAATGAGAAAAGCGCTACCAGCATAGGTCGTCGTGCGCGGCCCGCCGGACAAGGTCACGCTGCTGAACTCCAGAGCGTTTTCCCCCGGCTGACATGTAATGATCACTTCTACACCCGGCGGTGATGCCTGTAGAGCCGTGAACAATTCCTGGCTCATCGGTTCGCTGCCCGGACGGATGATCCCGCGTTCCGGATTGTAGCGGCACACATCCCAAATCACCACTTTTTGCGTCGCACGACATTGTCGCAGCTTGTCATAAAAATCCGCTAAAGGAATGAAGCTCGCAGGATCGTCCGGATCGGCTTCCATCGGTGCCAGATAGGCCGCTCCGTCGCGAAATTGGGCGTGACCGCTGAAGTAAATCACGACTCGATCCTGAGCACGGCAGCTCTGGAAAAAGGACTCATAGGTTCCGATTAGGACCGACTTAACCGGCAACAATCGCTCTGGCAAAGTATCGGACAGGACAAACACCTGATGGTTCTCCTTGTCCATCGGAATACGCCATTCAAACGCCCAGCGATTGGCCAGAGAACGCACCCGATCCCCCTGTCCCGGCGGTGCAGAAGTCAGAGGATTAAGAAACATGTAATTGTCGATGCTCAGGAACAATAGACGTCGGGGAAAAGATGCTGCCGCTACCCCGCGAGCCAAGGTATCCCCGGACTCTTTTCCTTTGTCCAATACCTTGGGAGATTCGGCGTCCTTCGAGCGATTGCCGGCATATGAAGTGGCTTGTTGTAGATAGTTGCGGAAGTAGTAGAGTCCGCAGCCCAACAGTGCCACGGCTAGAAGGAACACCAGGACAGGAGTTATGCGCTGTCCCACGGAACGCGGACCGCGGTACCGGCTTGGCGGTTGGATCGCAGGTCCTGGAGGGGGAAGAGTCTGACCCATCGCTGGCGGAACATATCCCCCACCATGCGCCATTCCCGCAGGGGCCGTCGCAGGGGGAACTGCCGCTGGGAGAACGTAACCTGTCGATGTACCCGGTGCTACCACAGGTCCAGGCAAGCCATTGGTTCCGCCTGGAGAGGTAGCTAGCCAAGCCGATGCCGGGATGGCGGTGGACGTGGAACTGCTCATTTTCTGCCCATGATTCACTTCGTGCCCCGAAATGGGGGAAGTGCTAACACCACGGGGACGGACCACCGCCCCACAATTCCGGCAGCGCAGCGTTTGCGTTAACCAATGGGACGGGATACGCAAAACCGCTTGGCAGCTCGGACAACGCCCCCGCATAATGGCACTCATCCCGATTAGCTCCTCACTTCCACTACAATCATCGTCCCCAATTTGCCACAGTTATGGCCTGATACCATTCTTACGGCCTCATGCCTTCCTTTGCCGGCCATCTGTTAGTCTTCACCTCTCCCCTTGGTTCTGCCAAAGCATTCTCTAGGGGTTTAGAACCCACTCCCAGGGTAAAAGTTCCTCGTAGCTTATTCTACGTGCGATGTTCCTCGAAAAATCGGTGCCGAATTGTGTCGAGGGCAACAGTTTGTATTGATGATTGAAATCCGAGTCTTGAGATAGGCATCGCCGGACGGATACAAGAACCCCAGATAACAGGTTGAGTCAAAGCCGCCAACAATAGGCCGAGTTCTAGCCGTCGGCTGTTCCGCCCTTGCCACAATCGCCCCCAACCGTCAAGCTGACGGAGAAGCGCCAAGGGAGTCTGCCATGCAGATTGTTTTGATCGAAGGAGATGGCATCGGTCCGGAGGTAACTCAGGCAGCTTGCCGAGTGATTGCTGCGGCGGGAGTCCAAGTGGAGTGGATCAAGGGGATGGCCGGCGCTGCCGCTGCAGAGCGATACGGAGAACCCTTGCCGGAACAAACCCTGGAAATGATTCGCCGCTATCGGATTGCCCTCAAGGGACCCTGTACCACGCCGGTCGGTCATGGTTACCGCTCCGTCAACGTCCGCCTGCGCCAAGGATTGGACCTGTTTGCCAGTGTCCGCCCCGTGCGCACTTTGCCGGGCATCGCCACCCCTTACGAGCAGGTGGACCTGATCGTTGTCCGCGAAAACACCGAAGGACTTTATGCTGGTCTGGAACATGAAGTAACACCGGGTGTGGTCGAGAGTGTCCGTCTGATTACACGTCCTGCAGCCGAACGGATCGTTCGCTTTGCTTTCGACTTGGCCCGCCAGATGGGACGCCGCAAAGTTAGCTTCTGTCATAAAGCGGACGTTATGCGTCTAGCCGACGGGTTGTTCCTGGAGTGCGCCCGCCGCGTGGCAGAGGATTATCCTTTCATTCAGTTCGAGGAAATCCCGATCGATACGCTGTGCATGGAGCTGGTTTTAGAGCCGCGCCGTTTCGATGTTCTGGTCATGGAGAATCTTTTCGGAGATGTGGTCTCGGACCTGGCTGCCGGTCTGGTGGGCGGACTAGGGGTAGTTCCTGGCGCCAACTACGGCACTCGTTACGCTGTGTTCGAGGCTGTCCACGGCAGCGCCCCGGACATTGCAGGCCGCGGCATCGCCAATCCCATCGCTGTCATCCGCAGCGCCGCCCTGATGCTCGAATACATTGGTTATCGTCAGGAAGCCCAAAGGATCGAACAAGCTGTCCTGGCGACCCTGAAAGCAGGCATTGGCTTGACCCCCGACCTGGGCGGAGATGGCACCACCATGACCCTGACGGAACAAATCATCCACCACCTCCATGCTGGGGTCTAACACCCCCTCTCGACCCCACTGGAACACGACCTTCTGCACCCGGACATGACAGACCACACCCGTAGTCTTGAATTCCTCACGAAATCCCTCTTGGTTTGTTACCCGGATTTCGGATTCGTCATTTCCCTTCCCCCTGAAAGACCTCCATCTCAACTGGCAACTAGAGTGAGGAATCCGTAGAACAATGTATAGGGAGTGGAGGTGGGGTGCGGATGAGAACAGGTTCTGGAGAAGTGCCGTCATGCCGGCGGTTCTGGAATGGAACCCCACCGTCGCTGCCGAGGAACTCCGCGAGCGTATCCTAGCGACAGCGGCAGAAGGAGCACCCGTCATCCTACCAGGGGACTACGGGTACGTGGCGGCATTACCCGTTCAATCCCCCCGCTTGGCCACGTTGTTACAACGTTTGCCGGAGCCGGCCGCTCTGTGGGTTAAGGATAGCGAATGCTTGCGCGCCTTAGGGGTGGAAATACCACTGGCTTTGCAACGGCTGTTGAACCGTGCCTGGCCACTCCCCCTGTTGGTCCTGCTGTCTGCCGATTCGCTCCAGAAACAGGGCTTTTCAAGGCCAGCGTGGTGGGACTCTGCTGTAGATAGCGGCCAGCGACTCCGTCTGCGACATCCTGAACATACTGTGGCTAGTGCGATAGCTGAGGTGCTGGACGTTTCACAGTGGCTTATAGCAGATACCGGCCTTCCGACCGTGGAAGCGGCTTTGGACCTGATGGAGGAAGCGGAGGCTTTGGGGATTTCGGCCGGCGTCCTCTCTTGTCATGTCCGGCCTTCCCAGGTTTGCTTTGGCAGCCGCGGTTGGGAGATGATCGAGGAAGGGGCGGTGAGCCGGGAGGAACTGGCCCACTTGACAGCCCGGCTGATTCTGTTTGTGTGTACAGGAAACACCTGCCGCAGTCCTTTGGCAGAAGGATTGGCCAAAGTTCTAGCGGCCAACCGGTTGGGATGCAGCATCGACGAGTTACCCCAGCGCGGTTTATGGATCACATCGGCCGGCTTGTGTACTAGCGGCGGCTGGCCCGCGAGTGCCGAAGCGATCCAAGTGGCGGCAGAATATGGTGTGGACCTGAATCGACATCGCAGTCAACCTTTACAACCTTGGCTGTTGGCAATGGCCGACCAAGTGATTACCATGACGCAAGGGCATCAGCAATTGCTCAGGGAACAGTATCCGGGACTGGGTCCACCTCCCCGCTTGCTCTGGGAAGACGGCGATGTCGCGGACCCGATCGGTGCCGGCCCGGACGCTTACCGGGCTTGCGCTGCCTTGCTCCGGGAACAGGTGGAGCGATTGCTCGCGGAGTGGTTAGCATCATGAAAATTGCTTTGGGGAACGATCATCGCGGTGTGCCGGTCAAGCAGCGGGTCATCGCCTTGCTCAAGGAATTAGGGCACGAGGTGCTCGATCTGGGAACCAACAGTCCGGCCAGTGTTGACTACCCGGATTATGCTGTGGCTGTGGCAGAGGCGGTGGCGCGCGGCGAGGCCGACCGCGGTATCCTGATCTGCGGTACTGGTCACGGTATGTGCATCGCGGCCAATAAAGTGGCTGGCATCCGCGCCACCAACTGCCGCGATGTCATCGATGCGGAACTGAGCCGCCGCCATAATAATGCCAACGTCTTGTGCCTGTCCGCCGATCTGGTCGGAGAGGAAATGTCGGAAAAGATGATCCGCGTCTGGCTGACCACCGAATTTGAAGGGGGGCGCCATGCCCGGCGGACTGAGAAAATCTCAGCCTATGAACGCTGCCACATGAAAACGGAGGGGCATTGCTAACCGGCTATCGACAGCGAACTGCCGGCCATCGACACGGGCTCCAAAGCGGGATGCGCCTCGGAAACTAGGACGCGATCCCTTTCATCTGGGAGGCGGGGACTCGCTTCAGGCCTACAAGCTACGAAGGTTTGTCCGGAGGAAAAAGCGATACCCCTCTCTTGCTCTTCCTTGCTGCGGGAAGTGTCGGGTTGAACTCATGGACCGGCCTGCACGCCCACCCCAAGTCGCCTCCTCCGGTCGGCACCGCCGCTTCCGGGATTGGTTTCATCAGCGATCCTGGGCCATCCGCTGCTTGATCCTAGCCACTCCTTTCCTCCTCGCTGCTAGCGCCGGACTATGTTGGTGGGGATACCGGCACATTCGTACCCAGCGTCAGCTCGCGGTCCAATCTCAGGCTTGGAGCGAATATCATCAAGCCCTAGAGCGTCACGATTTCCAGGGATTGGAAGACGCCTTGCAAACGCTGTTGCGTTTCGATCCGCCCCCCGCCGCTGCGAAAGCCCTGTCCGAGGCCTGGATCCAGAAGCGCTCGACGAGCGAGACGCTGGAGTTGGCGCCGCTGCTAATGGATTACCATCTCCGCCGCAATGATTTGCCAGCCGCCACTCAGGAAGCCGAACAGGTCCTGCGAAGACTCCCCCGACACTGGCTCGCCCATTGTGTGCGACTTCACGCCGCTTTGAACGAACAAGCACCCTGGAATACCCCCAAACCCCCGCCGAAGATCATACACCTGCTGGAGCAATTCCCTGATCCGGAAGACGAGTCGGCCTGGACTACCCCCGCCGGCCTCCTCTACGCCCTGCGGCTATGGAAGTGGGCACATCAAGACACCAATCCATTGCTCCGGGTTCTGGAACGCCGGGTGTTGCCGCTCTTGCGCACGGCCAAAGCTCAGGAAGCCCCCTCCTATCAGCAACTGCACCTAATCGCCTGCTGGCTGGCTGTGGCTGAACAGGCCGGAGGCACCGCCACCCTATCCCAGTACTGGGCTGCTGTGGATCAACTGAGCGAACTAGCGGTGCAACAAGCCGTAGCCAAGTCGGACGCCGAAGCGTTGCGTTACTGGCTGGCCTTGGCCCCGGCTCTGGAGCAACAATTGCTCCGCTGGCAGCGGGAAGACTCCCAGCGCTTCCCGGCCAGTCGCATAACCCCTCTTTACCAAGAAGTGCGCCGCCGACGCCGGCTGGCAATAGACGCTTGGCATTCCCTCGAACCCCAGCAACCGGAGGTGTACTTCCACTTGGCCGAACTCGCCTGGCAAGAACAGGACGTCCGAGGGGCCTTTGGGTACTATCTGAAGGCCCTGCGCCGCTGTCCTGATCCAGTGCCCGTTTGGGAGCGTTTTCTGCCTTTTCTGACCCACTTTGCGAGCGAATCGAGCTTGCAGCGGTTGTCTGAGCACCTTTGGAATGAAGCCGAACAGGCCGGGAAAGACGCACAACTCTGGTGCCTTGCTGCCCAGGCTGCCGCCGCCGTACAACGCTACGAACAAGCTGTGGAAGCCTGCCGGCGAGCGCGACAAATCCAGGCGGGACATCCCACCGCAGGTCTACTGGAAGCTACCTTGTGGCTCCGCAGTGGCGACCCGGTCCGAGCACGTACCGCTCTGGAAAGCTTGGACCCCCAATGGTTCCGCCGGCATCCGGAAGCCGCCCGACTTTACGGTCGATGTTTGTCTGCTACTGCCCCGCTCGATACCATAATCCGACGCTACCAGGAATTGTACCCCTCTCCAATAGCCGCTGATCCCGCAATGGCAGCATTCCTGCGAGGGGCGGGAGAGAATTCCGAGACGGCGGAAATCCTACGCTGGGCCGTTCGGGAACTCCAGACCGCAGCGGTCCGCGGAGAACCACTCTGCTGCCGCTACTACACAGAGTTGCGCTTCCGCCTGGCCGAAGCCCTAGTTCGCCCTCATCCCTCAGGGGGACCAGCCGTCTGGGACGCCGAAGCAGTCACCGCTGCTCTCCACGCCTTCCTGACTTTGTCCCCCGAACAACTCCGCGAACCGGACATGCTCCTGGCCCAAGCCACCCTCTACGCCTTTGGCCGGCAGCAACCGGAAGTAGCCCGCCGCTTGATCGAACCTTTACTCCACCCTCCCTCTTCCCGTCCCCTCACTCCAGCTCAGCAATTAGCTCTGGCCTATATTCTGCTCGCTAGCCAACAAGCCCGCGACGCCCTCCCTCTGCTGACCGCTGTGCAACAGTCTTCCCCGTCCCCGCCTGCGGCCTTGTGGATTGCCTTGGCCTGGGCTTATCATGATCTGGGTGATCCCCAACAAGCCGCTACGGCACTCAACCGCGCCGCTCTCACTCCCTACCGTTCCGCACGGGAACAAGCCGACTGGGTGGCCCTCAAACACCGGATATTCAGGGGGAAACCGCCATGAATCGACGCGATCTCCATCCTCCCGGTTCTGAGGGACAAGAAACACACAAGCGGGGATGTCTCCGGAGCACCAAAATGGCTCGATTAGGCGGTCCGCTCATCTGGCTGCTCGTGGCTGGTCCATTCACAAGGGCGGATCCGCTCGTGATGGAGGCGAAACCCACACTCGCCCAGAACAGTCCTGCCGAACCTGCCCAGAAGAAAACATCCGAATCTCCTGCTGTCACCACAGCGGCAGACCCTCCGGCCACCCCACCTCCTCCACCGAACAATGGAGGGATCGTTCTGACTCCTGACCAGAAGCGAGCGCGGGAAGCCTTCCAGGCCGGCAAATGGGAAGAGGCCCTGCAAATCCTGGAAGCGGCCGCCAAGACCACCCCGAACAACCCCATGCCGCCCAAGGTCCTCTTGGCGCGGTGGTGTGCCGAATCCGGTCAATTAGCTCAAGCCCGTTCCTGGCTGGAACAAGCCGCTCGCGATGATCCCAAGCATCCGGAAGTGTTTCTAACCAATGGCCACTTCGCTTTTCTCGAAGGCCGGATCACAGATACGATTCTCAACTGCCAGGCGGCTCTAGACGTGCTGGACACGCCTCGGTGGGAAGCTGCTTACAAACAACAAGTGCGACTGCAAGCACGCCTCGGTCTAGCGGCGGCTTATGAGGCCCGCCAGGACTACCTCAATGCCTATACCCAGTTACGCGAAATCCTCCAAGCCGATCCTCGCAACGCCCGCCTTCGGCAGCGCTTGGCCCGACTCTTGTTCCTGCTCCACCGAACTGAAGAAGCCTTACAACAATGGCAGCAAGCCCAGCGAGATGACCCTACACTGGAACCTGCCGAGTTGCAACTGGCCCAACTCTACACTGTGCGTCACGAGTTCGATCAGGCCGAAGCCTGGTTCCAGAAGGCGGTCGCCAGCCACGGACAAGATGTTCGTGTCCGCCGTCTCTTCGCCGTGTTTCTGCTGGAACAGGGCCGAATCAAAGAGGCACGCTCTCACCTCGAAGCGGTCCAACGGCTCGAACCCGACAGCCGGGATACTCGTGCCTTGACCGGCTATTTCGCCCGCCAGGAGCGGGATTACTCCACAGCCATCAAGATTTTCGAGGACCTGGTCCGGGATTATCCTTCGTTCCCCTTTGCCCTCGTGAATCTCGCACTGTTGCTGGCAGAAAACGGCGATGGTAGAGGCAAGGAGCGTGCGATCGCGTTGGCCGAAAATTATGTCCGCCAACAGCCGATGCACGCGGATGCGCGAGCCGTGCTAGCCTATACGCTCCTCCAAGCGGGGCGTGAGGCGGAAGCGGAACGGGTTGCTCGCTCGGCACTCGGCTTGACTCTGCTCAGCCCTGATGGGGCCTATTTTCTGGCCAAGGTGCTGCAAGCACGGGGTGCCTCCGACGAGGCCCGTACCCTGGTACAAGCCGCCCTCAATAACAAAGCCCCGATGTTCTATCGCCAGGAAGCCGAGGAACTGGCTCGCAAACTCGTTCCTGACCCGGCATCCCCGAAGAAAAATGCTCCCCCCTCTTCCAGCGATAGCAAAAACAAGAAACAACCGTGAGGATCCCCGCAACAACAGCTTGTGTGCTCCTTCTGACGGTGGCCATCCCCTGGTGGCTGGCTCCCTGGATCCGCTATTGGGGCATCCAGGCGGAATATGCCGATCGCTGGCTCATCCTCCTAGTGGCCGCCGTGATCGCATGGCAGAGGTACGCTCAAGGAATTCCGGCGGAACTGTCCTCCTCGCGGTTTCTCTCGTCGGTTTTGCTGCTAAGCGGCGGTCTCCTCTTTCCCCTCGGCGTATTCCTCCAAGCCCAAGTGACTCCGCGCCCGCTCCTGCTCTGGTGGCTCTTTGTCTCCTGGCAGACTTTGGTCGTTGGCACATTGCTGCGTTTGGGCGGCCTGCCCCTGCTCCGTCACTTCGCCTTCCCTCTGGCATTCCTCTTGTTCGCCTTGCCGCTCCCAAACCGCCTGCAACTTCCTTTGCAATTTGGCCTGCAACACGGGACCACTGGTTTAGCCGCCTTTGTCCTCGATGCCCTGGGATGGAATGTCCAGCGTGACGGATTTATCCTCCACCTGCCGCATTGCGATTTGAACGTGGTGGAAGCGTGCAGCGGCGTCCGCTCTGTGACGGCAATGCTGGCGGTCGCCACGTTTCTGGCTTACCTGCATCATCTCTCTCTCCGGCGAGGTTTAATCCTGCTTCTACTCACCCTCCCCTTGATCGCCTTGATCAACGCAGTGCGAGTGATTGCCAGCGGTATTTTGTGCGAATGCTGGGGACCAGCAAGCATTCAAGGATGGCGGCACCAAGGTCTCGGATTATTTATGGTGATCATTGGTTTCGGCTTGTTGTATGCTCTGACCCGATTCCTCCAACCGCGACCGCGTTCTGTCGTCAGTCTCTCTCCAGCCACCCCTTCTCTCTCCCCATTTCCTCTTTCTCAAACTCTAAGGCATGATGCTGCGCTGAGGTCCCAACTTGATACCCTGCGTGGCCTTCCGATCCCCACCGCAGGGCAATTCACCAGCGGAATCCACATGGTTCTCACCATCCTGGGAGTCATCACTTTTGCTACCCTCCTGGCATCGTGGCTGGGGCGGCAGCAGCAAGCGGAGGTCCAAGCCGAGGCACCCTTGGAGCAACTCCCCCTCCACTTCGCCGACTTCACTGGGCAGGACCTGCCAATTCCCGAACCCATTCGGGAAATGTTGACACCGGATCAGATTTTGCACCGTGCCTATTGCGACAGTCTGGGTCATACCTGGGAGGTCTGGATCATCTTCTGGTCTTCTCCCGCTATGGTGAAGGGGTATCATCACCCCGACATCTGCTGGCCGAATCGTGGCTTTACCTGCTTAGACCGCCGACCCATTTCTCTGCCTTTGCCTTCCGGACAGTTGACTGTCACCGAACGATTATTTGCCAGAGATACCCAGAGATACATGATCTGGTATTGGACGCAAGAGGGACAGCAGGTTTGGAGCGAAGCGGATGAACGTCGGGTTCAACTGCTTGGAAATTCGCACGAATGGGTTCTGGAACGCCTGTGGTATCAACGCCAATCCCAGGTGCGGGGACGGCTGAGCGTCTGGGTGGGGACTCCCCTCTGGGGTCAACGGCCGCTCCTGGAGGCCGTCTCGTATGAATTTCTAAGCCAGCTTGCCGTGCATCTGTACCAACTCTGCCCGTGGGCCTACCCAACGTCCCCCTAGGATCCCTGCCAATTCAGGCAAAGAATCCGGGTGTAACTAGATTCTCTGGGGGTGGGGGCTGAACCTGCGAGGTGTTTCCCCAGACTAGCAGAGCTGCCCGGCAGGGAACCCCCAGAAAATCTGGTTGCACCCAAGAATCCGCAGACGCAAGACTGATCTGGACAAGAGCGAGGATTTGGGTATAGCCCCGGAGAGATTCGGGTCAAGAGCACTGGGCACAGAGGGGGGAAACGGAATATGCGAGGGATGATGCAATTGTCGGCCATTGCGCTGGCGGCGGCAGCAGGAGCGGCCCTGTCCACCCTCTTCCTTTCCGATAGCAAACCGGCTGATGCTGCCTCGAATGATCGCTACGGCGACTACATCATGGCCACCGGTGCCGTGGCAGTCAATCCCCGCATTCCGACCGACGGCGTCTGGCTGCTGGATTACAAGGCGGGCAAATTGCTGGGTACAGTGATCGACCGCAACAGCGGTAAGATCGTCGGTTGGGCCGAAGTCGACCTCACCACCGAGTTCGGTTTGGCGCGCCAGGCCGACGTGCATTTCCTCATGACCACGGGTTACATCACTCAAGGCCAGTCCGCCTTATATTTGGCCGAGACTACTACCGGACAGTTCGGCGTCTATACGATGGGGCCGGGTCCGAATGGCGTGGGGATTGTCATCCGACGGCATGATTTGACCCGTTTTCGCGAGGCGGTTGCTCAGGGAGGCGGCGGTCTGCCCCCCGCAGGAGGAGGCGGACTGCCTCCAGGAGCAAGCGGTGGAGGACTCCCCGCAGGAGGAGGTAGCGGACTACCCTCCGCGGTTCCACCTGCTGCAAGTGGTGGCACACCCGTCCTTCCTCCCACTCCCGGAGGAACGCCTGCACCATTCCCCCCGCCAGCCAATCTTCCCACTATTCCCGGATTGGGGTCTCCAGGAACCGGGGGGATGAGTCCTAGCGGGGGGAAAGTCCCGCCTGCTACCAATCCCCTGTCCCCTTCACCCGGTGGCGGGATAACTCCACCAGGTAGCGGAATCTCTCCCGCCGGCGGTGACCCCCGCTCCTCCGCCAACCCCTCTCCGTCATCACTTGGTAACGCTAACGCGAGCTGGACTCTTCCTTCCCACAATCGGGCTTATGCCAGCGATCCCCAGGCTGCCACTTCCGCCAGTAGTACCTGGCCACCCACAGAATCCCATTCCGCGGCCACTAGCGACTCCTACAAGGTTGCCAGCCGGTCGCAGTCTCCGCCGGCTTCTCCTCCGCCAGGCCGTTTGCCGCCGATACCTCCCTTGAATCCCATTCGCAACGATATGCTCGCCCACAACTCCCCCGCCCCAATACCGGGGGTCGGGTACCCTCCATACTTCTATGGATACCCTCCATACGCCGGTCCATACGCCGCGCCGCCGGGCACCGTGCCCCCCATCGATCCCACGGTCCTATTGCAGCATTTTTTGCGCCCCCTCCCTTTGCCCTAAGGCCGGATCGCTCCTCTGGAGACAAGGGTCATCGCCTTGCCCAGAGACATCTACGCTTCCGTGTGTTCCCGCATAAAGTTCGGTGTTCCATTCCCATGCACACGCCTCGCATGAAGAATGCCCCGTATGCATAATCCCCGCTGTCCATCCCCATCGATCCCGCTTGTCGATATATGGATGAAACATTTTCTCCCTGGAACCTATTTCTACTCCATGAGGTAATACCCCGTCCGAGCTTGTCCTTGGCATTCTGGAAGTCGGATAATAAAGCAAGAAATAGCCAACCGAAGATCGCCAGCCTTCGTATAAGGGCCACTTCTTATGAATCATCACCGATCTTTGTCCCGACCCCTGCCGTTGTGGGTATGCTGGGGTGTTTTGAGTCTGGCCTGTTTGTGGGTTCCTGCCGGGCGAAGCGACCCAGGAAGCGCAACATCCCAGTTTCCGTTCCAGGGACCAGAGACGACAGGCGTTACCGCTAAGTCCAAACCGGCCAGCGAAAGAGAAGCAGGACGGAACTTACGCCGCGAGGCCGCTGTCGAACGTCTGCGGCAGCACGTCGGCTTTTTAGCCAGTGCGGAATGTGAAGGGCGCGGCATCGACACACAAGGAATCGAAAAGGCCGCGGCCTACATCGCAGAGGAGTTTCGCAAAGCCGGTCTAAAGCCCGCGGGAAAAGATGGCAGCTACTACCAGCCGTTCACGGTCACAGCGAGTGCCAGGCTAAGCGAACGCCCCCAAGCCTCGCTGCGTGGTCCCCGAAACCAGCAAGTCGATTTGGACTCCGGGAGCGATTTTGCCGTCATGGGCTTCAGCAGCAGTGGCAAAGTTCAGGCTCCGCTGATCTTCGCCGGCTATGGAATTACAGCCCCGGAATTGAAATACGACGATTATGCGGGTTTGGATGTCCAGGGCAAGATCGTAGTGTTGCTCCGCCGGACTCCCCGGCCTAACGAACGGGGCGAACAACGCTTCGATCACAACGTGCCGACTCCCGAAGAGAGCACTCATGCGGCGTTCGTCACCAAGATCACCAACGCTCATAAGCATGGAGCGGTAGCCGTAGTTATCGTCAATGATGCTTCCTCAGCAGGGGAGCGCGACCCCTTGCCGCAATTTGCCAACCATGCGGTGGGCCATCCCGCCGCGCCGTTCCCGGTCCTGTTCCTCAAACGAGCTTTGCTCGACCAGATGTTGCAATCACAGCAAAAGTCACTAGCAGCGTGGGAGAAAGCGGTCGATGCCGATCTGCGTCCCCGTTCCTTCCCTCTAGAAGGCTGGATGCTTCAGGCCGCTATCCGCGTCGAACGCACCGAATACAAGTGCAAGAACATTGTCGGCGTACTGGAGGGTTCGGGGCCGCTATCTCAAGAGACAATCGTCATCGGCGCCCATTACGACCACATCGGCTATGGCACCATCGGGAGTCTGGGCGGTGCGAACGCCCGGGGAAAGATCCATCACGGTGCGGATGACAATGCCAGCGGTACCAGCGGCCTGATCGAACTGGCCTATCGCTTTGCCGCGCAGCCCCAACGTCAAGGACGCCGCCTCCTCTTCATCGCCTTCAGTGCGGAAGAGCGCGGCCTTTATGGCTCTCTGCACTACTGCCGGGAACCGATCTATCCTTTGGAGACCACCGTTTTGATGGTGAACATGGACATGATCGGACGGGCCAGACTTGTACCTGCCGATTGGCTCGGCTGGGAGAAAAAAGAGCGCTTGCTCGTCTATGGAGTAGGAACAGGCACAGGATTGGAAGCTCTGGTTCATCAGGCCAATGGCAATCCCGGTTTAGTCCTTCGCACTCTCGCCGCCGGGACAGGACCGAGCGATCACGATTCCTTCTATCGCAAACGGATACCCGTGCTGTTTCTTTACACAGGGACCCACGGGGACTATCATCGTCCTTCCGACAAGGCCGATACCTTGAATTATGAAGGAATGGCCCATGTCGTCGATTTTGCAGAGCGGCTGATCCAAGCGGCGGCCAACCTACCAGAAAGGCCGAAGTTCCAGGTGACGCGCGAAGTTTGGCGCGACCCGACGGATCCCCGCGCTCAGACACCTTCCCGCACCCAGATTCCGCGTCTGGGTATCCGTCCGGGTAACTACGAAAGCGAAGATGGCGGCGTGTTGGTCGATGGCGTCACTCCCGGCAGCCCGGCGGAAAAGGCAGGAATCAAAGAGGGAGACCGAATCATCGCGATTGCGGGAGAAAACATCAAAAATATCAGCACCTACATGACGGTCATGAGCCGGCAAAAAAGCGGCTCGCCATTGGAAGTGACAATCCTGCGTCAGAATCAGCGATTGACGCTGCGCGTGATCCCAGAGTGAGAAAGGGCCTCATCCCCTCTGGAAGGGGTGGATGAGGAGAAGAGGAGACCAGCCAACCGTGCAATTCCCGCTTGTTCAACTGGTGCGCCAAATCGCTCCGCAACCGGAGATTGCTGACGTATCGATGGCGGTCCAAGAGGCGTGGCACCGGTCCCGCACCTTAGATCGCATCCGTCCGGGCATGCGGATTGCTGTGGCGTGCGGCAGCCGAGGAATCCGCCATTATCTGACCATTGTCCGCGCCACTTTGGCCGTGTTACGCGAACGGGGAGCCAACCCTTTCATCGTAGCGGCCATGGGGTCGCATGGCGGAGCAACCTCCCAGGGCCAACGCGAGTTGCTGGCGAGTTATCAGATCGACGAGGTCCATTTAGGTGTTCCCGTCCTGACCGATATGGAGACCGTGTGTATCGGTCACAACTCCTGGGGTCAGCCCGTTTGGTGGGATCGCAACGCTCTGTCAGCAGACGGCGTGGTCACAATCTCCCGTGTGAAACCCCACACGGATTTCCGAGGACGATTCGAGAGCGGCATCCTCAAAATGCTGGTGATCGGCTTGGGAAAGCGCCATGGCGCCGACCAAGTCCACAGTTTCGGGACCCGCGGCCTGCGGGACATGATGCCGGAATCAGCCAAAGTGATCCTGGAAAAAACCCCTTTCCTGGGCGGTTTGGCCATTTTGGAAAATGCCCGTGAAGAGACAGCTCACGTCGAAGTCGTCGACCGCGAGGACCTCTGGGAACGGGAACCGCAACTTCTGGAGCAGGCGCGGCAGTTGATGGGTCGCATCCCCTTCCCGGCCTTAGATGTGCTGATCGTGGGTGAATGTGGCAAAAATTACTCTGGTGCCGGATTGGACCCCAATGTCGTGGGCCGCATGCTCATCGAGGCTTCGCCAGAAATGGAAACGAATGTGCCTCGGATCACACGTATCGGTCTGCTCGATGTCTCCCCGGAAAGTCATGGGAACGCCACAGGGATTGGTATCGCCGATCTGACCACCACGCGGGCGTTGGCAGCCATCGATCCGTTGCCTTTCCGAATGAACAATCTGACCGCCCGCTTCCTCTGGCGAAGCAAATTACCTTTGGCCTTCGACACCGATCGGGAAGTCATCGCCGCATGCTTGCAAACTTGCTGGCAACCTCAACTCGACCAGATCAAACTTTGTCTAATTCCCAATACCTTAGAGGTGGCAGAACTGTGGGTCTCTGCCCCCTTGGCCGAAGAAGCTCGCCAGCGTTCCGACTTGGAACTGGTCGGCGATCCCCAACCGTTGCCCTTCGATGAAACGGGCCGACTGCTCCAGGAACAACTCTTTCCCCATTCGGTACGTGCCCGTCGGCAAGTCCACCCATGAGGGTGTAACTAGATTCTCTGGGGGTGGGGGCTGAACCCGCGAGGTGTTTCCCCAGACTAGCAGAGCTGCCCGGCAAGGAACCCCCAGAAAATTTGGTTGCACCCACCTATGAGGGTAATGATGGGTTCTCTTGCCCCTGTCTGTGGAAAAAGCTAGCATGGAGATGAACCGAATGGATCGGCGCTGCCGCGATAAGTCGCCGAATCCGCCTGCATGAAGCAGGTGGAACGGGGGACCCCAAATACCGGGCGAATCCTGAACGATCAGGAAGGGGTAACTCGGCTCCTAGCCCAAACTAGCTAACCCCGTAGGCGTCCGAGGACATCGTAGGAGCGGCGTGTAGAAACGACGGCCCACCTCGATATGTCCGACCGTGTGGAGCGGTCGGCCTCGGCGCTGGTCTGCTGCCATTGTCAGACAGATAGCACTACTTTATGGAGATCAGTCAAGGGCATCGGCCCCGCGAACTGCGCTGGTATCATGCCGGTGCGATGCTCTTTGGGGATTGGGGCACCAGCCGGCTTTACGTTCTCGGCCTTTGCTTTTTCTATGCCCGCCATGCCTCGATTTGGTACATGTTGGCCATGTCCCTGTTGTTGCTCGGCATCGGCTGGGCCTACCAAGTCATCTGCCGTCTGTATCCGGATGGCGGCGGGGTGTATACCTCGGGCCGATTACGGCATCCTTTACTAGGCGTCTTAGGCGGCCTGCTTTTATTCGCAGATTACACGGTGACAGCAGCCGCCTCGGTCTTCGACGCCTTTCATTACCTCCGCTTGGATTCCCCTCATCTCTGGGCCACCGGGTGCCTATTGCTTCTGGGGGTGGTCAACCTCTTCGGACCGCGTAAATCCGGCAATGGCGCCCTCGTCGTCGCCCTTAGCGCTGTGGTGATCACTCTGGTGATCGCGCTGGCCACCCTTCCTCGCATGCCGTATCTGGAAGTCGAGCGCCCCGCTGGCGGTCCCGGGCAGTGGTGGATGCACTTTACTTTCATCATCCTAGCGATCTCTGGAGTCGAAACGATAGCCAATCTGACCGGCGTCATGGTTCTTCCCGTCGAACGAACATCGCGCCGAGCCATTTATCCTGTTGTGCTTGAAATTGCCATTTTTAATGTGATCATGTGTATAGCAATGCAAGCTGTCCCTCTCTCTATTCTCGGTGACGGAAACCCTGAGATGGCTTACACCGCCCACCGCGATGACATGCTCCGTTTGCTGGCCGAATACTATGTCGGTCCGTTTTTTGCCTTTGCCGCCGCCATCGTTTTTGCGTTAGTGCTCATTTCGGCGGGAAATACCGCACTGGCGGGACTGGTCAGCCTCCAATACATGATGGCACGCGACCGGGAACTGCCTCACCTCTTTGCGGGGCTGAACGCTTACGGGATGCCCGTGTTACCCTTGTTACTTGCTGTGCTTCTGCCTGTGACCCTTATATTGCTCTTTCCTGACATGGCTGCTTTGGCGGACCTTTACGCTATAGGAGTAGTGGGAGCCGTTACGATCAATCTGCTGACCACAGCTTCCAACCGCCAACTCACTATCCGCCGTGGCGAACGCCTTGGTTTAGGCGGCTTAGGCCTGTTGATGGGGGCGATTGCTATTACAATCGCGGTAGAAAAACCCCATGCTCTAATGTTTGCTCTCAGTATTATTCTAGGCGGGTTTACGTTGAGAAGTTTGCGACGTTCGCCCTACTTCCAAACGTGGTGGCATCGTTATGGTCCGATTTTTCTGCCGTCGCCACCTGCTCCACCAGGCCACTTGGAAAGTGGTACTCCCCTGCACTCGGCAGCGGGAACTGCTCCTCGGACGCCTCCACGCATCCTGGTCGCCACGCGCGGCAATCCCGGTTTGCTTCGCTTCGCCGTTGAAGAGGCCCGCAACCGCCAAGCCGAGTTACTCGTCCTGTTTGTGCGGCAATTGGCTGTCATCCCCATGGGATCCGTGACAACACCGAATTGGACCGAAGACGAAGAAGCTCAAGCCTTATTTAAGGAAGCCCGGACCCTAGCACAACCCATGGGCATTGTTGTGCGGCCGTTGTACGCTGTCACGCATGATGTTGCGGAGGCCATCCTCGAACTGGCCGTGACGTATGGGGTGGACTTGCTCATTCTCGGTGTCTCCCAACGGGGCCGCCTCGATCGTCTCATGAAAGGTGATGTCATCCAGCAGGTGGCTCAATACCTACCGGAACGAATCACCCTGTTGATCCACGCCTGATGCCAATCCCCTACCGCGAACTCACGGCTAGCCTGCGGGGATCCCTTCTTGACCTCAGGCTGATCCACTTGGTGGCCACGAAGTGCCACGTTGGGGCTTTGATGGTTACTTCAGCGATTTGATCCACTGCTCGAAGCTCTTGTAATGCTTCTCCACAACCGGAGCCGGACCACTGAAACGGATATGGGTAGCCTCATCTTTTTCCACCACAATCACCCAAATGGCGCGATAATTCTCCAGGATCATCTCCTTTGAGGAGGGGTCCTTAGGCCGCTCGCGGTACTTCCACGTTCCCTGAATATCCAGATAGTGCGCTTTGGCTGCGGGCAACTCCCAAACGCCAACACGGCTGATGTCAGACAGCGTCTTACCTTCTGGAGGCACAAACTGAGCCTGCCAGCGCGGGAAGTTCTTTTCCGGACTGGGATGGCTCTCCGGATAGATTGCGATTTCCGCATCGGGAAGTCCGCTCCCTCCAGGCAAGCGGAACTGATAAGAGCGCAAACGGTTGCTGGGCTTCTCATCCTTCCATGTCTCAGGAGCCACGGCGGACAGCTTACCGACTTTGACCACTAGCGGTTTCTGCGGTGGATCTGCCGACGTAGCGTCCACCGTCGCAGCGGGGGCCTGAAGCATCCAGCCCCACCCCAACACAGCGGCATATCCCCCCAACCTGAGCACAACTCCGACCCATACCATAGCATTTACCTTCGGCATCATTGACACTCCTGAAATCGATGGGCACTCGTGGCATCGGATGTGCCCCCTGACTCGCCTCTCGGAGGGCATCGAACATTTGATGCTCACACCCGATTTCTGAATAGACAGTCGATTCAAGGATCGTTTCCGCTCATCGGTTCTCTTTCGACTTTAATTCGCCCAACATTGGTAAGACGCTTCCATCACTCCCGTAGTTTCACCATCTCACGAGTTGGAGGGTATCGCGGTTCCCCATAATTTACATCTATGAGGCTTTCCTTGCACATATTTTTCGCAGGAAGCAATTGCTCGGGGACAATTTCAGAAGAGGCATTTCTACCAACTTGCCCCTCTCCCTTTCGTTTTCCCTTGGTGGAGCATCGTTCAGGACGAAAAAGCCAACGGTTCCTGACGGAAAGCCTGTTCGACCATCTCTGGTCCTATCAAGGGGGATTGGCAATGGAACTCCCGGCAGCGATAGACTGTGACCATATCCTGACAAGCCACCTTACCAGCCAGCCAAGGTAACAGGTCCGACGGAGGACCAGCCTCAGGATCATGGACCGCCAAGACCTGGCGGGGGCGGAATGCCTGGCGAATCATATCTAAGGCGCGTGCGGTAGCAGAGTCTGAGCGCCGCCCAATGACTGCGACCTGATCCACCGGGCCAAGATACCAATCGAGCGCTATCAGGAACTGACCCGCAGCCAGGGGTTGCTGCTGCATGAGTGTTGCGTAGGTCCGCAGGGCGTCCTCGGCCTTGCGCGTCAACTCAACATCTTGCAGTAGATGCGAGAGGCGCAACAGGGCTGTAATGGCCAGCGCGCTGCCGCTAGGGGTAGCTCCATCGTGTTGTTCTCGGAGGCGGGCGGGTAACGGTTCTTGATCGCTCGCGACAAAGTAGAAGCCGCCCCCATGTGCCTCCGCGAAGCGCTGGAGCATGGATCGGGCTAACTCCACTGCCGATTGCAAGTAGGACAATTGCCCGCTGGCTTCGTAGAGAGTGATCAGAGCATCGATCAGGGCCGCATAATCTTCCAGAAAGCCCAAAGGGGGAGGCGGCGCATTATCACCGGGAAGCTGGGCTAAGCGGAGCAACCGCCCTTGAGAATCCCGCGCATAACGGAGTAACTGGTCTGCGGCGTGACATGCCCGCATCAGGTATTCCGGAATGTTCCAGGCTACAGCGGCACGAGCCAAGGCGGCGATCGCCCAGGCATTCCAAGCGGTGATGATCTTATCATCTCGGTCAGGACGTACCCGCTGTTGGCGTGCTTGAAACAGACGGTTTCGCGCCTCCGCCAGTTTTTGGCGAAACTCCTCCAGCGGGATGCCTAATCGTTCTGCGTCCTCGGCATCACTCCCCTGCCGGTGCAAAATATTCTTACCCTCAAAGTTCCCCGCTGCTGTCACACCCCAGACACGGCAGGCAAACTCGGCTAGCTCCCGTCCCAATATCTGCTCCATCTCTTTCGGAGTCCACAGATAAAACTTTCCCTCCTCGCCTTCGCTATCTGCATCCTCCGAGGAACAGAACAGACCCGCGGGGACAGCCAGGTCCCGGCATACATAATCGAGTGTGGAACGGGCAATCTCCTCCAAGAAGGGATCACCCGTCAGTAGGGCCGCCTCCGTATAGGTGCTGGCTAAGAGAGCATTGTCGTAGAGCATCTTCTCAAAGTGAGGGACAAGCCAGCGGGCATCGACGCTGTAGCGTGCGAATCCGCCGCCTAGCTGATCGTAGATGCCGCCGCGAGCCATGGCAGTCAGTGTCTGGCAGACCATAGCCAAGAGTGCCGATTCCCGAAATCGGAGCGACAGCCTCAGAAGTAGCGACAGCTCGACGGCATGGGGAAACTTAGGAGCGGCACCAAACCCGCCATATACGGGATCGAACGCACGCTGGAAGGCCCGGGCAGCATCCCTTAGGATCGACTCGGAAAGCAATACCGGCGGCGTGTCCGCCGCGCTTTGCATCTGTTGCAGGGCGGTAATGACCTGCTGCCCCAATTGTTCGATTTCCGTCCGTCGGCTTTGCCAGGCCTGGATAATGGCTTGCAAAAGGCGCGGAAACGCTGGCCGATGGGGCGCGTAGCGATCATCCGGGGGGAAGTAAGTCCCGGCATAAAACGGCGTCAACTGTGGAGTCAGAAAGACGCTCAGGGGCCAGCCGCCTCCTTCCCGGGTGAGAAGGTGCAGGGCTGTCATGTACAAGGCATCGAGATCGGGCCGTTCTTCACGATCCACTTTGATGGACACGAAATTTGCATTCAGCAAGGCGGCAATCTGAGGATTTTCGAAACACTCGTGCTCCATCACATGACACCAGTGACAAGCCGCATACCCGATGGACAGAAAGATGGGACGATCGAGTTGTCGCGCCAGGGCCAAGGCTTCTTCGCACCAGGGGTACCAGTCGACGGGATTGGTTGCATGCTGGCGCAGATAGGGACTACGCTGGCCAGCCAAACGGTTGTAGGAAACCATCGAGTTGCTTCCTCAGGAGGCAGAGGGGGAAAGAATGAGGGATGAATAGCCGCGGAGTTCTTCCGCCAGGCATCATCACAAATCTATTGTAGGTCGGAGTGTGCGCCGCGTAGTACACAGATTAGTGCCACAGGTCTCGAGGCGTGCGCGGAGCTGACAATCCCCTTCTTGGGAGACGTTAGCCAATTCCGGAAAGAGGTTCGCCAGCGGTTGGACTCAGCGACTTATTCCCTTGGCTGACAACGGTAAGGAAACAGCGGTCCCATCCAGATCGGTCAATAAGCGCAGCGTGCGCTGGATGGTGCCTGCCTGAGACGGGCTAAACTTGACGGTCACGAACTGAACTGGTAGCGGATTGTTCCCCGGTGGTAGTTCCACACTTACCCCTTGGCCTTCTCCCTCCACGCCCAGAATGCGGAAGGGGCGGGCTGCTCGCACTAGCACGCGCTGTGTAGCGCTTTGGCCCAGCGGTACAGGATCAAACTGAACCTGAGCGGGAGAGCATTCCACGACAGCGGCAATGACAGCCGACACAGCAATCCGCAACACTGGCTGCGCGGGATCATTCGTTTTGACGTAAACCGTCTCGTTGAGCGGACCCGGCTCGGTTCCCGCTTGGAGCACGACATCGACATGATATTCGACTCCGCCGCGGAGTAATCCACCCCGGCTGACCTCGGTTAAACTGGCCCCAAGAGCAGGGGATGGAGCCACCACTTCGGTCAATTTCCAATCGCGGTTCCGACCACTGTACTTAATCAGAACCCGTTGGACCACTCGCGTTCCCGGAGGAACTACGCCAAATTGGATAGCTCCCGGTTGCAAACTGACATCGGTCCGGCTGGTCGCTTGCAAGCGCAGGATCGCCGTCGAGACATACCTGGGGCCAAAGGTCACGTAAAGAGTCTGGGCATTGAACCCCACAAACTTGCCTGTGTTCATCGTGACCACGAACTCTGCCGACTCGTTCGGTTGCAGTACCTTGGTCATCGGCACATAGTCGAGACAATGGCAACTCTTGCGCACTTCGGTGATCTGGAGCGGAACGTCATAGATGTTAGTAATTGTGAAGCGGTGCAGGCAGACGGTCCCGTGAGGAACTTCGCCGAAATCGTGGACGATCACGGGCGGCGGAGCCTGCTCGCGGTGGAGAGCAATATCCGGCAAGAAGAGCTTATTGGCCCACGGAGCCACGGGCGCCGCGGCGGAGGTGGAATTCCCCCCACTAGCACTCGGCGCGGCAGCAGGACCTGTTGTTCTCGGAGTGGTTGAAGGGGAGGGGGCGGGGGGATTTGGCCGCAACCAATGGGGAAGTAATCCTTGGGCCTGGACAGGAGTGTGACTGAAGAGGCAACAGACCCAAGCAATACATAGGCTGGTCCAAGCGCCGCGGCGTGGCATGTCTGCCTCCTGCGTGGTCCTCTCCGGGGGCGCGCAAAACTTCACCCCGTGTAAGGGGGCATCGACCAGACAAGCGCGGCAACTTGTCATCGGCCCGCTTCTGGGCTTCCCGCTAGGGCATCCCTGCCCCTCAGGACCGGCACAGTTCTTACACCTGGAACTCCCCCAACCGCTACGTGGAGGTAACTTCCTGACTGGAAAGTTCATGGATTACAGCAGGAGGGGGAACCGACAGGTCTCTCGCGCTTCGGGAAAGTTAGGGCTACTTCTGGACCTGACCGGCTGTCATCTCGTAGCGTTACGCCCGTGCGGCAGCTTTCCAGCTATTTTGGATGAAGGCGATACCACAGGTGTACACCTCCTCAGAACTTGGGAACAGGTCTCGCCAGATACGGGTCGCCGCCGCCAGGTCCGGCAAGGCACGCCCGAAGGCCTCGATCGTCAGCCAGCCATCGTAGCCCACCTCACGCAGAGTTTGGAAAGTGGCATCCCAACGGACCTGACCCGTTCCTGGAGTGCCGCGATCGTTTTCACTGATATGAACGTGGGCGAGTACAGGTGCCACAGTGCGAATAGCCGCTGCTGGGTCTTTCTCTTCGATGTGGGCATGGAAGGTATCGTACATTGCCCGGAAATGAGGATGATTCACCATCCGGACCAATTCGACCGCTTGAGCGGCGGTATTGAGAAAATAGCACTCGAATCGATTCAGATATTCGATGGCGAGCATGAGTCCGGCTTGTTGGGCATATTCCGCGGCGCTGCGCAGGACATCGGCAGCACGCTTCTTTTCCTCCTCCGTCGGGCCTGTCCCGCTGAACTCCCCTAAGGCGGAATGATACGGCCCGCACATCGTTTCCGCACCCAAGACGTGGTTGATCTCAATGGCTGTTTTGAGCCACTCCACCGCTTTCTGGCGAACGGCAGGGTCTGGACTGACCGCGTTAGTTTCCCGCGTCAGGATCGTGACGGTGGTGCACTTCAAACCCAGCTTATCCAACTCGGCGCGGATCGGTTTGTAATCCTCCGGCTTGCCGCCGAATATCGGCAATTCCACCCCATCGAACCCGGCAGCCTTCAAGCGGGCCAGGAGCGGAAAATGTTCAGCAGTGACCTGCCCTGTCCACAAAAGCAGATTCATCCCGATTTTCATGTTGACCTCTCCCCCAGTGGCTAATGCAGGGCGGCACCCTGGTATGTTCAGCCGTCGATTCTGCCGGCAAGGGACCTCTGCGCGTAACGTCGCTTCTATTGCCCTGCTTTGCTGCATTCTCCGATGCCAATATCCCAGCGGCAAGCGTCAGGGGGACTTTTCCGCCGTTCCTTCTGGTGTATTCCTCTGGGTTCTGGACACCGGGCGCTGCCTCAAGCAGGTCCATGATCTCCGCACCGTTCCGCCAGTGTCCATATCCGCAGGAGTAGTGGGAGGAGATTCCCAGCGTGCTTCTGTCATCGGGATCGGGAGTGGAAGCGGAGCATTTCCAGGAGGAGTTCTGCACAAGTTCGGGCGAAGGCGGGGTCATTGATATGCAGATCCAGTTCCACGAGACGGACCTGGGGAGCGATCCAATTGCGGATGCTTTGAAAGAGGGCGTGATCTGCCTCCGGCCACCAGAACGGCTGGCCTTCGGCATCGAGGGCGGATACGCCCCGCAGGGGCAAGACCACCGCCGTGGGACCGCGGGATGCACTTGTCTTTTCCGCGATTTCCTTACCCAGCCGGTCCATTTCCTGAGGCGTGGTCCGCATCAAGGTGACGTTCGGATTGTGGGCATGCAAGCGGCGACATCGGAATTGTTCTGGCACTGTCAAGGGCGGCCCAAAATTGACCATATCGAGGGCGCCTACCGAAACGACTTGAGGAATGCCGCACATCGCAGCGGCAGTCAGGCGGTCTGGCCCAGCACTGAGGATACCCCCGACCAACTCGTCGGCCAACTCGGTCGTGGTAATATCCAGGACGCCTGCAATCCAACCGTCGCGGATCAGCTCTTCCATCGTTCGGCCCCCGGTGCCCGTGGCATGGAAGACGACGACCTCGTATCCCGCCGCCTCCAGATGCTGCCGCGCAGCCTGTACACAGGGAGTGGTTACACCGAACATGGTCGCAGCGATGACAGGCTTGTCCGAGGAGGCAGGCACCCCACGGGAGGTTGCCTGGCTTTGGTCCCCCAGATCATTCGCAAATTCGGCTGCGGAGGGTGCCTTTGGAAATACTCGCCGTCTCTCATAGGCTTGCACCATCCCCTGCATTGCTGCCACCGCGGTGTCTAAAACTTGCCGGCTGATCCGGTTCAGTCCAGCAATATCCACCACGGAGTGAAGCATGAGGATATCCCGCGTTCCGACATAGGGCTGCACTTGACCACTGGCTAGAGTGCTGACCATCAACTTCGGCACTCCCAACGGCACGACGCGCATGGCCGCTGTGGCTATGGTGGTGCCTGCGGAACCGCCCAAGCCCAGAATACCGCTCAGGCGGCCAGCTTGGTACAGCTCCTGCGCCAAGTGGGCAGCTCCTTGCGCCGCCGCAGCCACGGCCTGACCGCGATCGCCGGCTGCTCGCACGATGGCATAGTCAACGCCGCCGAGCCGGAAGAGCGACTCCCGTGGCACCTCGGGTTCAAAAGCAGGAGGTCCCAAAACACCTGCATCCGCCGTGATGACCTCCAAACCTGCTTTGACCAGACTATCCCGCACGTAGCGATACTCTTCCCCTTTAGTATCCAACGTGCCGATCAATAATACGGCCATGATCCTCCCTCCCCGCTGCCGGAATCGCTAGGCACCCACGAAGGTCGTCGAGCGACTTCCTTGCACCACCGCGCAAATTCCTCCTCCATTACCACCGACTTCGGCACTCTTTGCATGTTATGTTACCGATAGAGTCCTCCAAGCAGGGAGAACACCGATGACTCAGCGGGCACCTTGGCCAGGTCTGCTCATCCACACCGCTCTAACCGCCGTCTTCTTGGCGATGGTTGGCTGGTTCCTCGTTCAGCTTGCGGCCATCGCCCTGAACCAGAACCCCATCCCAGGACCGCCCGCTGTTCCGAAGGATCATCTTCCTCCCCAGGACCTGGAGGATCGCCATTCCCCCCAGGACCTAGTGGCGGCACTCCAGTGGCAATTACCCTTACGTTTGGCCGTCCTCGGTGCCTTGCTAGTCCTGTTGGGAGAAGGGTTGCTCATCCTCGTTCGCCGATCCTTTTCACGCCTCGATTCGCCTCAGGCGTCGCCTCGTTCCTTTTCTGCCGATCCGGTCTCGCGCCCTCCAGCGGAATCTACTTCCTCGTCATCCCTTCCTTCGTAAATCATCCGTGTCCATCCATCCTCCGTGGAACCCAGGGGCGGACAGAGAGCTGAGTCCGACTGCTCCTGGAAAGAGCAGGAGAGTGTGCGTATGAACCGTCAGGAGATTCTGGCACGTTTGAGGCAGGTGGTCGCTTCGGGCCGCCCGATCATTGGCGGAGGTGCAGGAACGGGAATATCCGCGAAATGTGCGGAACTGGGCGGGATCGACTTAATCATTATTTACAATTCGGGGCGATTCCGCATGGCCGGTCGCGGCTCGCTGGCGGGTCTGCTCCCCTATGGCGACGCCAATCAGATAGTCATGGACATGGCCCGTGAAGTGCTCCCCATTGTACAACACACACCGGTGCTGGCCGGCGTGTGCGCCACCGATCCTTTCCGGGTGATGAAACGCTTCCTCCAGGATGTGCGGGACATCGGGTTTGCGGGGGTGCAAAACTTCCCCACGGTCGGTTTGTTCGACGGCACCTTTCGTCAGGGACTGGAAGAAACCGGCATGGGCTTTGCCAAGGAAGTCGAGATGATCGCCTTGGCGCACGACTTGGACCTGCTCACCTGCCCATACGTGTTCACAATCGAAGAGGCGGAGGCGATGGCCCGAGCCGGTGCCGACATCCTTATCCCCCACATGGGCTTGACAACCAAAGGAACCATCGGCGCGAAAACTGCCCTGTCTCTGGAACAAGCTGCTCAGAAAGTTCAGCAACTCGCTGAGGCCGCCCGCCGCATCCGCCCCGATATTCTCGTTCTCTGTCACGGCGGCCCCATCTCAGAACCGGAGGACGTTCGCTATATTTTGGAGCACACCCGTGGCATCGTCGGCTTCTTTGGGGCCTCCAGTATCGAACGCCTTCCTACAGAACAGGCCATTACCACCTGCGTCCGGCAGTTCAAAGATCTGCGCCTCGCGGGACCGGCACTCTCTCCGTAAGATCGGCAAGCAGTGATATTGTTATGTAATTCTAGCAAGTTGTGTGAGCACCGATACCAGACAATCCGCGGTAGCACTTCAGTATCGCAGGATGAAATCCACCGTAAAGCGATAGCTGAAGAAATCCCGTGGACCGGCGATCGGCAACTCAAAGGCAGCCCCCAATTGCGCGGCTTCGTTGATCTTGTACCGCGCTCCTACCGCCCAAGTCATCAGACCGCGCCCGCGAGCCAGACCGCCGAGATTGAACAGGTCTCTTCCCTCGGCGCCAAAAAACGGCCGTTCCTTGCCATTAGCTGTCACCACCTGCCAGTTTAATCCCATGAGAGGATAGAACCGATGATTGTTGAATGTATCCAGGTCCACCTGAGCTGACAAATAGTAATAATCACTTCGCTCGGCTGTCACACTGAAAGAGTAACCGGTCCCCACCAGAGCATTGAGGCTGCCTACCCGCCAACCGAAGTCCAGATTTTGCGCATAACTGAGGTAAGGGGCCAGGGATAAACTCCCGGTGTCCTGATACACACTGCGGGTGCCAAGGGGAATCTGAAACTGTAAGCCCGCGGCAAGGACACTACCCGATTGTTCATTGCGGATGAGGGTGTACTTAGGTCCCAACCACAATTCGCTGAAACCTGTGGAACCGTCGTAGATGGAGGCGTTCCCGGTATTGATCGACAGGCCGCCCAGCTTGTGGATAACCAGCGAGATGCGATCCGTCAGAGCGACACGCGCCTGCCCTCCGAAAAACCAGATGTCACCCCCTCGGAAATCCGGCTGGCTCCGCGGCACCTTCTGGAAAATGAACAGGGGACGAAACTCTGTTAGCGAGCGCGGGTCTTCCAGCAAAAACGGGTTGGTCATCGGCGAGATGAAATTATCAAATACATGGTCGCTTTTGAACAATTCCTGGGTGTTACCCAAAGCATGATGCAGAATATCACCCAAGCGTTCGCCGAAACGGGTGGTGTTCGCAGGGGGAGGATTATCGGCGGATGACGAAGCCGATTGAACGGGGGTCTCCCCCAAGGTGGAGCGTTGCTGCAAGAATGTCTGCACGGGATCGGAACGAGGCGGTGCGGATGCGGAGGTTTCACGGTGTTCTAGAGCCTGGGCCGGTACCAGTTCTGCCGAGGCCGTCGGACGACCCAATGCTGCCGAGCGCACCGTTGGAGCAGCTTGAGCCGTCTCATCCAGGGATGAGGACACCGGCCGGGCAACTTCTTCGGAATGAACAGACGAAGGCGGAGTAATCTGGGTAGCTACCGAGGTAGGCTGGGTGGCTACTGAGACATCACCGGGAGTTCCTACGCTTCGGGGAGCTACAGGAGGGCCTAACAACGGTGGCAAGAGTGTCTGCGCTGGCACCGGACCAGGAGGTGGCAATTGTCCCCTGTGGCGGCTGGAAACCTCAGGGTCCGGCGGGAGTTGCCCGACTCCTGATCGCTCGACCATAGGGGAAATTGTACTGCGAAAGTTGTTGCCGGCTGCGAATGGTGTTTCCCAATCTCCGCGTGCGGAAACATGGGCAGGAGCAGGACCGACGGAGGGAAGCGCCGCAGATCCTGGAGCATCCGAGGAAACCGGTACCAGAGGCGATGCATCCAGCCTATCAGTCCCCGCCCAGGGGCTGGCTGACAACAACAGCCAAACCACGGCATTGATTTGGACTGTTACGCGCCGCGGCATCCTGCCTCCTCCGTGGCCGGGAGAACATCCCGTTCAGCCTCCGGGGTACTGGGGCATGCTACACCCTATCCCATTTTCTCTATCGGCCACGTCTTATCTGGACTTCACTAGGATTCCGGGGAAGGAGAGGCAGGAGGGGGCGGTTTGCCGCGTCCTGATCGGATATATTCCGCCCGCAAAGCCGCATATTCTTCCGCCGTGAGCGTGATGAGGGCCGCCTCCGCTTCTGCCTCCTGAGCCATAGGCTGAAGACCGCCTCGAGAAGATTCTTCCAGAACCCGGCGATGGATGAGCCGCAAAAAGGGAATACACCAGCCACAACCCGTTCCTGCTCCGCCACAGGCTGATAACTGACTGGCCACCTGAGGGCGATGGCGCCGCGCCCAGTTCTCCAGTTTCCGCCACGTCACGTGGAAACAATAACACACCGTGTCATCAGCCTGCATAATCTACCCGGTGCATGACCACTGCTGATTCTCGCTCAGCGTTTCCCAACACCTGTTGCGTACCTCCACAAGCGCCGACTCACCACCCATCCTAGCAGATAACACTTCATCCTGGAACTGAGGACGGGGCGCTGCGTCCAAACATCGTAGTTTTGCCGCTCGATGGCTTGCAGAATGGCTTGGCCCCCTCGCAGGAATAACTCCACCGGCACTTGGGCTTCCGAAGGCAGTAGCGGCAGCAACTGCTCTCCTCGGTCGAAAAACCCGCGGGTGCGCTGCACCTGGAACTGGAGCATTTCCCGGAAAGCCCCGTTGCAACGCCGGGCTTGGAAGTCCGCTTCGGTGTAACCGAAACGAACACAGTCCTCGAGCGGGAGATAGATGCGCCCCCGCTCCCAATCCCGACCCACATCCTGCCAGAAGTTGGCGAGTTGCAGGCCCGTGCAAATCTCATCCGCTAGAGCTGCTCGACGGGCATCGTAACTGTCAAACAGGTACAGCACCAGTTGGCCCACGGGATTGGCCGAGCGCTGGCAGTACTGGAGCAGCGAGGCAAAATCAGGGTAACGAACTTGCTGCTGGTCTTGCACAAAGGCTTCCAGCAGTCGGAGGAATGGCTCCGGCGGAATCGCGAAGCGTCGTAGAGTCGGTTGAAGCGCCACGAAGACAGGATGGCGGCAAAACCCCTCGTAGCAGAGGAGTAATTCGCGGCGCCACCACTGGAGCAAACTGAGCGCTTCGTTCCCTCCGCGGGTTTCGTCTGCGAGATCATCGGCCCAACGGCAGTAGGCGTAAATAACCTCGACATGGGGTCGCAGGCGCCGAGGCAGCCACCAACTGACGACACTGAAGTTTTCGTAGTGAGTATGGGCAAGCCAACGGCAGTAAGCTCGCGCTTGGGCCAGCGTCGGAGCTGGCCGGCCGGCAAGAGTTTGCGGCCCCCACCGGTGCAATTGGTCCAACATGTTCCACGCCGCTGTCATGGTTCACCGTGCGGCGTATCCGCCGGGAATGATGCGGGCAGAAGGGAATGGTGATGTTCCACCCTGCCTCCTAGCCCGCCTCTGCTCCGCCTTTACCGTATCATCCCGGCTGGACACCCGTTACTTTTTCGCCTCCAGAATCCGGATCTGTGTGCAGAGGCTGAAAGTCAAGTCATCCATCTGGTATTCCGTTTCCGCGAAGAAAGCCCGGAACCCCTTATCTGGCGCGTGGACCACCGCAGGCAAGTCCGTCTGGGGCTGTTCCTTCCATCGCGCGGGACGGAAATCCCGCGTGGGTGATTCGGCTACCCACACGCGAACTTGCCGGACCTTAGCCGCAGACTTCAACTCCAGCCGGCAGAAGCCCTGCTCGTCGGAACAGACCCATTCCAACCGCGGCATGGGCTTGTTGAAAATCATACATCGCCCGAAGGCACATAGAGTACTCATTGCACGTCGGGGAAGTAGTTCCGGCTTGCCGTTGGCGTCGCGTTCCCGCAAATCATGCCCCGCATTGGGAACATACAGAACGTATTTCTCCCCTTTCAGATCATCCCAATAGCTGTTGAGCGCATCCAGGGGCCAATACGGATCATTGGCTCCGTTGATGATCATCTTGGGCACGGTGATCCGTTCGCGGTACACCCAGGGATCAATCATGCGCCACAAGTTACGGGCCTCCGGCGTATCGGGAATGGGCACCAGCTTGCGGTTGGTATAGTCGCGGATCATTTCGCTGGGTTTGCCGAATGCCTTGACCTGATTGGCCATTTGCACGGGCATGTTCAGGGTATCGATAACCAGAGGAGCAATCGCTTTGATCCGCGGATCGCCAGTGGCTGCTGTCAACCAACTGGTCCAGCCGCGCTTGGAGGCTCCAGTGACGACAAACCCGCGGATTTCTTTCTGCCACTGTTCCTGGGCAAATTGCTGGACGGCATCCATAGCTCGAATGAGGCTTTTGACCATCGGGAACAACAACGGCCAAGTGGAATCCTTGGTCTCCAGATAGCGGACAAACGTCTCAGCAATCAGGGCATCTTCGGTCTTGCCGCCAAAGAGGGGCTGCTTGGGAATCCCATAGAGGAAGACTACGGGCGCCCCGATCCGCCGGGCCATCTCCATCCCTAAAACGGCCGAGCCTGGATTGGGACGTCCCCCTTGATTCCAAAGCACCACGGTTTCCGTGATGGGTGCCCCCTTGGGCACAAAAACCTGAATCTTATGATCCCAAACAATTCCATGCCACGTCTGGGACACCAGATCGAGGGTATAAACCGTTCCCGCCTCCGTCTCCTGGTGATTCTCCTTCTTCCAACGGAAAGAATTATCCGGAGCACGGACGTAGTTCACCAAGTCCGGAGGGGGTTCGGCTTCCGCAGTCCCGGCCGCAGGGGCGGCTGGTTCGATCACACCCCTGCTCCAACAAGGGTAAACCCCGACCACCAATCCCAGCATAAGCGGTACACTCCACCATCCACCTCGTCTCATAAATTCCCCTCCTTCGCCTGAAGGAAATGACAGGCATCTACCACCAGCGAGTCCGACCCCGCTGGAGTCCCGCATCTGCTTTCCATCATACTCCCCATTATGGCCGATGGGCTGAAGATTCCCAGACACGCAGAGGGGAAGACAGGGTGAAGCGGCGTCCGTCGCTGGCAAACTCTACTTCGACAAAGGCGGCGGAATACGATTTGGCTTGGGGAGGGACAACCACTTGGACTGGGACCTGATCCAAACGCAACTCGTGTTCCTGCCACCACGCTTGGCGAAAGTCCCGGCTGTCGGAAGTAGCGGTAAACAACCGGACCTTGCAGGGTATTTGATCACAGTGCCCCTGGACATGCCATTGTCCCTGATCCAAGGGTTGCCAGTGCCATTGCAAGCGCGGCAAGGGGCGGCCGTGAATCTGGGCATAGGCGAAGCTGGTCAGGGTAGCAACGGCTCGGCGCGGCAAAGATTCTTCGGCACCGTCGGCACGCCGCTCGCACATGTAATGCCCGGCATTGGGAACATAGAGGACCCACTTGTCCCCCGGCAAACCTTCCCAATACAGGTTGAGGGCATCCAATGGCCAGTAGGGATCATTCGTCCCATTGATAATGAGCTTGGGCATACGCAACCGCGGACAATAGGTCCACGGATCGATCATGGCCCACAGTCGCTGAGCGGCAGATGTATTGGGAATGGGTAACAAGCCGCGTTTTTGGTAGTCGTGGATCATCTCACTAAAGCGGCCAAACACCCGCACCTGTTGCGCCATTTGTGCGGGCAAGTTGAGGGTATCGAACACCAACGGTGCAATCGCTTGAACACGGGGATCGCCCGTGGCCGCTGTCAACCACGCTGTCCATCCCCGCTTGGAAGCCCCCGACAGGACAAAGCGTTCCAGCCGACATCCCCACTGCTGTTGCGCGTAACCTTGCAGCGCATCCATACAGCGGATGACGCTTTTGACCATAGGAAAGAGCAAGGGCCAATCACTCCTCTGCGTCTGCAAGTAACGAGCCAGGGTTTCAGCAATCAACGCATCTTCCCGATAATCGCCCAGCAGAGGTTGATTGGGCACGCCGAATAGCATAGCAAACGGCGCGCGGATCTGCGAAGCCACCAGCATTCCCAAGGTGTCCACCTTGCTTCGTGGCGGCAGATCCCCGTCGATCCAGAGCAACCAGGTCTGTCCCGGTGAGAGGCCGGGAGGAATATAGACGATCACCTCATGTTGCCAAACTACCCCTTGCCAACGCTGAGAGCGCACCTGGAGGGTGTGGATGGTTCCCCAGGGCCGGCCCAAGAGCCAGCGTTCCTCCCGGCCTTGCACGCTCCAGGTGAAATGTTCGTCGGGTTGGGCTACGTAATCCGTTAACTCCCGCGGCATGTCCTTGTGTTCTTGTCCCGCGGTCAACCTTACGGTTTCGCCAATGCTGTCCCCCTCAGTGGGAGCCGTTTTTTCTGAAGCAGGTTTTTCTGTTCCGGCAGCGTTCGGTTCGCTGACCTGAGCCAAGTTCTGCTGCCAAACACTTGACCCCAGCCAAACGACAGCACTACCAAGCAGCCCGAACAAAATCATACCGCACAAAATGACAGACCACCGTCGCTTGGACATGGCGCAGACATTGGCATTCCACCCCCTCACAGCCGGCTCCTCCCTACGTATGCGTCCAATCCCTGCCACCTCCTGTTACCATTTTACCCTCCCACTCCAAGAAAAGATGACATCTTTTTCCCCATTCCTCACTGTATCAGACAGCATTACAACAACATCCGGCAAACCTACCTTCCAAACTCCCCTTGCTTCTGAAGAGATTGCGCTGTCCGGCGAGCTTCGGTGCGGAGGGAATGCCACAACTGTGGTCGCAAGCTCTGCTGAGGCGGCTACAATAGACAGAACCGTTATTATGATGGCACCAGACGGTCGGCCCACTCCCGGCTCATGAGATGCCAAGCGACTCCCGACACAGGCAAGCGATGCGGCGGCCACCGAGAAGGGCCAAACAGGTGAGAAACCTATGGCACACGATCGGATCAGCGAAGACGCTCAGGCATTGTTTGAGCGTGGCCAACAGGCCTATCAACAGGGGGATCACCGTGAGGCAGTGGAGTGTTTTTCCCGGGCTATTCGCCTGCGACCGGATGTGGCCGCAGCTTATCGCTACAGGGCCTACGCCTACCGGGAATTGGGAGACCGCCTGAGTGCGCTCAACGATTTTGATACGGCTATTCGACTCAAGCCGGACGACGTTCAGGCCTATGCTGACCGGGCGGCGGTGCTATTCGCCCAGAAGGCCTTCGACCAGGCTATCTCAGATTGCAATCAGGTGTTAGCTTTAGACCCTGGCCGGGGGTTTATTTACGGGCTGCGCGGTCGTTGCCATGCGGAGCTAGGCAACAGTGCCCAGGCACTCCAGGATTACACGGAAGCCATCCGTGCCGACCCCGACAACGCAATCCAATACCTGCAATGGCGGGCGGAACTCCACTTGGAATGCGGAAATCTAGCGGAAGTTCTCGCCGACTGCGAAGCCATCTGCCAGCAACAACCCCAGCACGTCATGGCCCATTGCTTGCGCGGTATGGCCCAGGCGCAAGCGGCTCAACTGGAGGAGGCCCTCCACGCATTCAGTACCGCTTTGCAAATTCAAGCCACGCACAAGCCTTCGCTGCTGGGCCGTGCTCGCGTTTACTTGCAACTTGGCTCTAGCCGGCAAGCCGAGGAGGACTGCAACACCCTCTTGGCCCTGGAGCCAAACCTAGCCACGGCTCATGAACTCCGCGGACTGGCGCGCCGCCTCCAAGGACGATGGTGTGAAGCCGCCGAAGACTTCACCCAAGCCTTACAAATCGACCCCAGTGCGACCCTGTTCAACCGGCGTGCCGAAATGCACTACTATGCTGGCGATTATGCCGCGGCGTTACGCGACCACGTCGAGGCTCTTAAACTCAACCCCCGCGATCCGGCCACCTTCAATTCTTTAGCCTGGATCTGGAGTACCTGCCCCGACCCGGAATTCCGCAACGGTCAGCGTGCCAAAGATTGTGCCACACGGGCTTGTGAACTGACGGAATGGGCGGAGCCTGGCTTTCTCGATACTCTGGCGGCAGCTTGCGCCGAATGCGGAGAATACGAACAAGCCGTTCAATGGGCCAATCGAGCCATCGAATTACTCCAACAGAAACAACCGGCCAACCCGGAAGTGTGGCACGACTATACCCAACGGCGGGAATTGTATCGGCAGCATAAGCCCTTCCGCACCTCGCCGGGACCGCTGACCAGCCTCCCTATATGGGGAGACAGCTCCACCTCTGCGCCCTCCCAGGTCAACTGATCATTTCTCACCGACCTATCGCTACTCTCCTACTGCGCCAGCCACATTACCCCCCTGGGATTCCCGCTAGATTCTGCGTCTCTTACCCCTCTTCCTAACCAAAGACGCGGGATCAACCTCCCCTCGACCCACGGCTATTGAAATGACCCGCTGATACCACCGAAGATTCTCATAGCCGGGTATATTGAAACCAACTGCAGTATGGCATGTACTGCAATCCCGAAAAAACATCCATTCGCATTAAGGGGATTTGTCATGACTGCAACACCATCGAATTCTCTGTTTCCTCCCAATACCCCTGTCGTACAAACTCTCGATGGGGTCGTTTACACAGCGCTGTATACCCCTGCTGTCAAACGAGGAAAACAGAACATCCCCTCCTGTTTGCGTATCAGTATCACCGTGCCCACCGAGGGAGAATTTCATCTGCTACCGGAACGCTTCTGGGACCGCTTCGGCAAGTTTCTCGGCATCGCCCAGGAAATTGCTACCAACGACCCGGAATTTGACCGGCGCTGCTATGTCCGCAGTGACACACCGGCATTCGCGGCGGCCTACCTAAGCGATCCGATCAAACGGATCGCCTTTCTCGATCTCCAACGTTTAGGATTCCCCGAAGTGGAACTGAAAAAAGGCGAACTAGCCGCGACCTGGACACACTTTGATCCCGCCAAACATGGTTCCCCGGATTTGATCGAGGAAGCGGCTGCCCGGTTGGTCATTCTGAGTCGCAATTTGCCTCCTACGGACCCGGAATTGCTCCACAATGTCGCCTCACGGCGCATTCTGGGGCAGTGGATTCTGTGGCCGTTGTTGATTCTCTTTGCAGCGATCTCCTTCATCATTGGGCTGTTTTTCCCGCCCCTCGATGAAGACGAATGGTTCCTGGCCAGTTTGCCGCTGCTGGGTGTGACCCTGCTGGCCTTTGCGGTGCTTTCCGCTCTCCTACTCCGCGGCACTTCCACTTCCCACCGTGCTTGGCTAGCTCTCATGTTCGGAGCGATTATTCTGCTCCCCTTCGGAAGCTGCGGTACCGTAGCCACCGTCAATGGAGTGACCGACAGCGCACCCTCTCAAACCCATCGCGCGCTGATCGTCCGGAAATACACCACCCGATCCAAGAATACCACCCATTACAAAGTGCAGTGCCTTTCCTGGCGCCATCCTGGAAATACGGAAACATTCGAAGTTTCCTCTTCGGAGTACGCCTCTGTCGTCGAAAACCGCAGTCTTATGGAAGTGGTCACCCGTCCGGGGAGCCTGGGATTGGAATGGATCGTTTCCAAACGGGTGATTCCTTGATAAGTGCCATGTTCCACTCCAGGCCTCAAGGGATCACTCTGCCAGCTCCTATGTGCTCTTTCCCCGCTTTTGCTGGAATCGATGGGTCGCCTCAGAGGGAGGAGCTATCCGGTTTCGCGCCGTAGATGTACAGTGCGACCAAAAAACCTGCCGCGCGAGAAACATCACTTTCCTGGCTCGTTCCCGGTCGTGGGGGGCGAGACTCGTCTCCGTACTCCCCGACTGCGGTATCCGTTGTTTTAGGCAGAATAATGCGCAACCGGTTGCGTACCTGCAGCCAGGCAGTTACATCCATTGCCCAGTCACCATCGTCATCTGCTCGGCCGGCGTCGTGCTCATTGACCTGCACGTGAGCACCGGGCGGAAGATGGCTTGCGACCAGCCAGACGCGCTCTTGAGCATCCAGACGCATCGGCCGGCCAAACATCCTCTCCCAACATATGCCGTTAGAATGGCCAATGTGCCTCCAGTGGCCGCGCAGATGAATAACATGGCACGGTGTAGACAAAGGCAACGACCCCTTCATCATATGTCATCATGGCCTAGGCTTCATACAAGCGGACCAACTCGAAGGCGGAATCCTCATCGACGGGAGACAACAGGCGACCCTAAGCTGACTGAAGTCGATCATTCCATTCTTCCAGAAGGCGGCCGATATTTTTGTAGGCGTAGTCGATGTTGGCGAGTTCGTGTCCCAGATCGAGTGCGCGTTGCAGGTCCCCTGCGGTTGCATTACCTTGAGCCAGTTCAAAGAGGATTTCCTTACGGGCTTCTTCCTCCGCAGGTGGCAACAGTTGCAGGGCTTCCTCATAGTTCCTCTGAGCGAGGCGCCAGTTGTTCCGTTGGCGAAATGCATGTCCGAGCAGTAACGCCGCCTTCCACTTGAGCCGTTCATCCCGCCGCGCCTGTTGCAGTTCGACAATTGCGGCTTCCACCTGGCCGATTCGGAGCAATCGTTCCCCCAATTCCAGACGATACACCGCTTGTTCCGGATAGCGATCCGCTTTGAGCTGGTAGAGTTCGATTTCCCGGCGTTCAATCTCGCCCCGCAGTTGCTCGCGGAGTTGCTCCAGTTCCGCAATCGACAGGTCTTCGTAAGGATCAGCGGCGGTAGACTTGGCAGAAGAGTGGGGGGATCGAGGATCGCTGGGCTGGCGAGTACGCACCTGTTGCAGGCGGGATTCCACCAGATCGAGATTCCGCCGAACGGAGGCCAGCTCCAATTCCATCAATTCCACCTGCAAGACGAAGGCCTGGCCGGTCGGTCCCAGACCTTGTTCCAGCACCGCTTTGGCCCGATCCCATTGCTGATGCTGGCGATAGAGCTGGGCTAGTTGCACATACAGGCTCGGCTCGGTCGGATCGGCCTCGATCCGCTTGAGCAAAGCCTCGACATCGCGGCTGAGCCGATCCTGTTTCTCATTCGCTCTGGCTTCGATTCGGCCCAGAATTGGCGATTCCTTACTGCCGCCGACCACCTCTTCATACTGGCCCTTCTGAATCGTTTCTCGCGCCGCCAAGTCCTTGGCTTTGTGAGCGGCCTCCACGTCAGTGGGATGGACCTCCTTGACTAATTGCCACAAGACAATGGCTTTCTGGAAATCGCCGCGCTTCTCAAACAGGCGAGCCAAGGCCCGATTGAGGGTCGCATCCTTGGGATACTTTTGCCGGGCCTGATCGAGGGTAAACACAGCGAGATCGCTCAGGCCGAGGGCATCAAAGGCTTCGGCCATATCGAGTTGCGTGCCCAAGTCCCAGGGATTGCGACAAAGAACCTGCTCGCCGTATTCCAACACTTTGAGGTAATCTCTGGCTCGTTTGGCCGCCTTGACACGGGCTTTCCACCGGGGCGTCGTCAGAAAGGCGAAACGACTGCCGCGCAAATTATGTCCGTACTTGTCCTTTTGGGCTTTCCGGAGGGTTTGGCGATAGAGAAAGTTCGCCGGGTCGATCCGGCAACACGTCAGCAACAATTCGATCGCGTAATCAATCTGCTGATTGGAAAGAGCTTCCTTGGCCCGTGTGAAGCTTTCCTGAGCAATACGGCGCTGCTCCGCCGTCAAGGAGGGTAGTCGTTGGGGCGTAACGGGCGTGGCAGACATAACTCGGCTCTCCTGCTCCAGTCGGCGGGTCCGTTGGGAGGCATGGCGGACTGCGACACCATATTATGATAACAGATCGACGCCTGAAAGCTTGGCAGTCCTCCGGGAACAACATGGACTAACTAGCCGAATCTGCTACCCGCCGCCAGGACGATCCTATGGCCGCACTGGTCTGGCCGATCGATGCCGACGCTCCGGACCTTTCCCGTCTCCAGGAAGCAGCCAAGTTGCTGCATCGAGGGAAATTGGTGGTGTTTCCCACGGAAACGGTTTACGGTCTGGGCGCCCATGCCTTTGATCGCCAAGCCGTCCAACGTATTTTCACGGTGAAGGGACGCCCTGCCTCAAACCCTTTGATTGTCCACATCGCCTCCCCGGCTCAATTGGATCAAGTGGCTTCCGGCTGCCCCCCCTTAGCTCGCCGCTTGGCCGAGCAGTTTTGGCCCGGTCCTTTGACCCTGGTGTTTCCCAAGCACCCACAGATTCCAGCGGAAGTCACAGCCGGAGGACCGACAGTGGCTGTTCGCATCCCTTCCCATCCCGTGGCTCTCGCTCTGTTACGAATCGCCGGCGTGCCCGTGGCTGCCCCCAGTGCTAATCGGAGTACTGCCATCTCCCCGACACGGGCCGAGCACGTGTTGAGCAGCTTGGGTGAGGCGGTCGATCTTATTCTCGATGCCGGTCCCTGTCCCAGCGGTGTGGAATCCACCGTCCTCGATGTCACGGTGGACCCTCCGCGTCTGTTGCGTCCTGGGCCAATCACCGTACCGATGCTGGAATCCGTGATTGGTTCGATTGCTGTGGGTTCGCCGCCTTCTGGGACCGTTTCCCCACCGCCGCGATCTCCAGGCCAGATGCCCCGACATTATGCCCCCCGCACCCCGCTCCGTCTCGTTTCCGCGGAACACCTCCCTCAGGAACAATCTCGCCTCGTGGAGCAGGGATTGCACTGTGGCATACTGGAACTGCCAGACGACCCTCGCCAAGCGGCGGCGATCCTTTACGCCGAGTTGCACCGTCTGGATGCTGCTGGGTACGATCTGCTGTTGGCACCCTTACCGCCCGACACCTGGGATTGGCTCGCCATCCGGGATCGCCTCCAGCGGGCAGCTCACCCTTAAACTTCATCTTCAAAACAATCACAACGCCCCCCACCGCCCCAGCTCTCAGACCCCCGCCAACACTTCGGAGTGCCTATCTCGCTTCCACCGACGGCGAATGGCCCACCCTACCATCCCCACAACAGCCACGGTGCCTAAGATGGCAGAAGGTTCAGGAACTGGCACTAAAGTCAGAACCAGGGCAACGCCTCCGCCGCTTCCGTCTGCCGTGATCCGCAGCGTGTAATCGAAGCCGGAGGCTATCTGCGAGGGACGAAGCTCGTAATACGAACGATTGATCGCTGTTCCTGGATCGAGCACTGCTCCATTGAGGCGGATGCGCCCGTCACCTGTGGTGGTGATCAGCGGCAGATTGTATGTCTCGTGAGTCAGCAGAGACGGAGTACCCGAAGGGTTGATCAACTCGATAACAAGTTTGTTGCTTCCCAGGTCCAGATCTACGAAAAACGGTGCGCCGACATTCAGACGGCTGACATTGGCTGTGTCCGTTCCAGTACGATGAACCTCAGCTTGTAGAATGGCAGGGTTCGCCGCGGAGCTACGGATCGCCAAGGGGCTATTGATCGCCAATACTCCCGTTCGCAACCCCGCGTCACTCTCGTTAGGATGTCCCCCGCGGATAGTCCCTCCTGGTTGCACGATAACCTGTTTGCCTGTAGCATCGTCCGGCATAAGGGTGCCGGTTCCTGCCAAGCGAGCACCTGAACCGACGATGATATCCCCACTCCGACTAGCCCCCGTCCCGATAGAGGCATTGTCGGACACAATCAGCGTACCAGCTTGAATCAACGTGTTGCCGCGATAGGTGTTCTGAGCCGCTAGTTCCAGAGTGCCGGAACCGGTCTTGAGCAAGTCTGTGGTCGGCGAGCCAGAAATGACGCCCACTAGGATCGTCCGATCCGCATCAGTGCCCGCACCGCGAATGACCTGGATTTCTCGCACCAGATACCGACCCGGTGTGAGACTGTCCATCTGGATCGGATTCTGCCAGGCGACCGGAGCATTGGAATAGGGGGAGCCGAACTTCAGAGCATAACCGTCTGCCACAAAAGCGCCGTTATTCCACGTCAGCTTGCGTGCATCCCCGAACAGGTTCACGAATAAGTAGCGGCCCGCCGTGGTAGAGTAGGCAGAAAAGCCGCCGCTGCCGAAGTCATTCGCCCCGGTCCAGTTCACCTGATTGGCTCCTGTCCCGAGGGCCAGGTTGAAGATGTAGTTTCCATTGCTGATGTCGTATTCCAATACGCCTCCTCGCAAGCTAACGGTAGCCGTTACAGGATTGAAGTTTGTGGCAGTCGCTCGCAAGGTTCCCCCGCCGATGGTAACGTTCTGTGGTGAACTGAAGGCGATCTGATTGCTAGTACCCGTGAGCACGACCATGCCGGGTCCCGAGATGGTCACCGGACTGTTGTGCGCAGCAAGATTGCTGCTCGTGAAAAGCCGGGTGGTGGGATTAACCACGATCAAGGCACGCGGGCCAGGGGTTGAAGTCGAAAACAAGCTGCCGCCGGTGATGGTCATGTCCCGCGAGCCGGACAGCATGATCCCCAGCGTGTTGATCTGCCCTCCGCTACCGATCGACAGGGTGGTGTTATCCGCCTGGGGTTCGAGAACGACAGAGGCTAGGGCATTGCTCCCTGTCAGAGTGATGGTCTGACCCGCTTGAGACGGACCAATAAAGAGCACATGGGTACCAGCAGAGGCCGTGTTGAAATTGCCTGTAAAGCTGGTCGTGGTCGTTGCTACGACGCCATTGACACTGTGATAATTCGCCCACCGGCCCACCACGTCCGCACTGCCAGCCGAAGAACGCCGCGCCACGACCGCCCAGGGAATCGGAGTGCTTGTGGAAGTCGAAATCATCCCTTGGGAAGTGACCGGAGCGGTGGTGAAGAGCACCTGCGGTTGGCCGGCCTCCCCGATAAAGCCGCTACCGATGTTCTCGAAGAAAAGATGCCCGCTGGGGTTCACCCGACTCAAGGCCCCAAAGTTGACAGTCAAACTCCCCGCGCCTGAGGCAACAGTCCGCAGACGGGTTTCCCCGGCACCCACAGCCAACGTACCGGTCAGCCCTGTGAAAATGCTCCCGGAATCTGCACCGCGAAATTCGATTGTGGCACCACCTCCATAGAGCTGAATCGCATTCGATGTGGTCAGACGTTGGAGCGACGGGTTTCCCGCGCTATTGTCCAGCACCAACGTTCCACCCCGCAGGGTAATCGGTGCTGTTCCGTCGACTTGTGCTATTGTATTCCCAGTCAGAACAAGCTGCGTCCCGCTACCCACCACCATACCGCCTCCCGTCGACCCGGTAGGACCATTAAGCGTCAGGGAGGTCAGCGTACCATTCCCCAAATCGATGGTGAATGTGCCGGTCCCCTGGGTCATAAGTCCGAAGTTGCCAGTCGAGGTGTCGCCGGCGGCCAAAGTACCGCTACCGGACAATGACCAACCGGAAAACTGAGCATGACTGCTGAGGCGCAGTTGCCGCACAGTGACGGATGAGTTCAGCACCGGCTGCCGGAGAGTCGCGGGATAGACGGTTCCCAATACCTCGAACTGCGCCACATCCGTGGCCCCCGGCACGCCTGCTGGACTCCAACTAGCACTGTTTTCCCAGGTGGTGCTGCTGTTGTTCCAACTATAGTTTTGCGCCAGCAAACGTGCTGATCCTGATAATACCCCCACCATGCCTAGACATAGCCCGATCCAGCGGATCATGACGCACCTCCGCTTCAAAAAGATGGGCAATGGATTCTTTATTGTAAAATCACATAGCTCTAAGCGATCGCAATAATCGAACCATATCCAGAACACTGGAACCAGTTTCCTTGGCTCTGCGTCTGCCGTCAAGGAAAAAGTTGAAAAATGTGGAAGGCGGAAGATCCGATGATCGGAAACGCTATTAGGGAGCAAACAGAAGACAAAAAATGCCGAGGCTGAAAGCTTTCCGCTTCGCGCCTGCTCAGTGCGGTACTACGATAGGTTCCAGGAGGGGTGTCAGTCTATGAACCGAGAAGGTTGCCGGTCGTGGAACCGAGGACCAACTCACAGGAGAGGCACTGGCACCATTTTCAAGGAATCCGCAGAAGTAATGGGAGCGGACCTGCACCGTAGGGAGGGAGGCAGATGGTCAGATTCGTCCGGCGAATCCATCGAGACGGCAGGCTGCTGCCAAGTCTGTGGTTGGGGATGGTACTCGGCCTGGGCTTACCGAGCCTTGTCTATTTTCTCTGGCGAGCCACGGACAATTCGGCTGCGTCTAGCTCTGAAGAAAGAACCCCCCATTTCCGCAGTAAGCTTGCGGAATCTTCCTCCTCTCCCTCGGTGACGGAAGAGACTGCCATGACGGACCCTGCACCACCCCCTCGCAAACCAATTCCTGCACCAGAGTTAGAAGGCGGTGTGGCTTGGCTCAATACCGCCGGTCCTTTGTCCTTGAAAAAAGACCTCAAAGGCAAAATTGTCCTTCTCGATTTTTGGACGCTCTGCTGCATCAACTGCATGCACATTCTGCCCGACTTGGCCAAGCTCGAGAAGAAATACGCCAACCAACTCGTGGTCATCGGCGTCCATTCCCCCAAGTTTGAAAACGAAAAGGATACCAACAGCATCCGCAAGGCTATCCTGCGCTATCAGATCGAGCATCCCGTCGTCAACGATGCGGACCACAGGATTTGGAACGCTTACGATGTGGAAGCCTGGCCGACCTTCGTACTCATCGATCCGGAAGGGAACCTGGTGGGCTACACCTCCGGCGAGGGACGCTATGAACTGCTGGACAAGGTGATCGAAAAACTGATCGAGGAACATCGCAAGAAGAGGACTCTCGATGAGCGTCCCCTGCGCTTCGATTTGGTCCGTTTCCGGGAAGGCGGCGATACCCCCCTGTTTTTCCCTGGGAAGGTGCTGGCGGATGCTGAGGGAAAACGCCTCTTCATCGCGGACAGCACCCATCACCGCTTGGTCGTTACAGACCTGGAAGGCAACCACCTTTTCACGATTGGAACCGGACAAGCGGGTGCAGCGGACGGACCTTTTGACAAATGCCAATTCCAGGACCCTCAGGGGATGGCTTTGCGCGGGAACACACTCTATGTCGCGGATCGGAAAAATCATCTGATCCGAGAGGTGGACCTACAAGCAAAGACAGTTCGGAGCATCGCCGGCACAGGTGAACAGGATGGAGGTTTCACTCACCGCCAACTTAACGAACCGGTCCCTGCCCGCAGCATCGGTTTGAATAGTCCCTGGGACCTCTGTTTGGTGGGCGACACCTTATACATAGCGATGGCTGGGCACCATCAGATTTGGGCCTACGACCTGAAAAAACGGGAAATCGGGCCGTATGCAGGCACCGGTCGAGAGAACATCCGCGACGGCCCCCTGCGCTTCGCCGACTTCGCCCAACCGAGTGGCATCACCACCGATGGCCGCTTCCTCTATATCGCCGATTGCGAGACCAGCTCGCTGCGTAAAGTTCCGCTGGGAGGAGATGGGCGAGTCGAAACTCTGGTGGGCCGCGGGTTATTCGTTTTCGGCGACGTGGACGGTCCTGGCAGGGTGGCTGATCCCTCCAGCGCTCAGGAAGCGCGCTTGCAGCATGCCATCGGCGTGGTCTATCACGATGATAAACTCTACGTGGCCGACACCTACAACAACAAGATCAAGATGTTCGATCTGCGAACGGGACGGCTGGAAACCTTCGCTGGTCACGAGTCCGACTGGCCTTTGCTACCGCAACACTTTCACGAGCCTGCTGGGGTGAGTTACGCCGCGGGGAAATTGTACGTAGCTGACACAAACGCCCATCGCATCCAGGTGGTGGACCTGAAAACGCGGCAGGTGTCCACTCTTCCTTTACGAGGAGTCCAACCCCCGGCTCCGCAGCCCTGAAACGGGCATGTTCGAACACCGAGCCAAACTACCCGGCCTACGTTCTCGTGAAAAGGACACCCGCCTTCCACGGGGCGCCCGGCATAGTGCTGGCGGAGTTTGGGGATTTCCGCAGTTTTTAGCCGTGATGGAGAATCGGACCACCGAGGGAGGATTCACGCCACAAGGACCGAGGCGTCGGCTAGTCGCTGCAAGGCCTCTTCTAGCAAGGGGGCAAGGCGGGTACGGATCCCTTCCAGATCGCTACTCGGCGAGGCTTCTCCTGGCAGCAATAACAGTCCGCGTGCGGCTCGGCGAGTCAGTTCTTCCAATAGCTCCGGTTTTGTCCGCGTACCATCGAGCAGGGGAATCAGCACGCTATCGAAAGGGTTGGGACGGAACACCTCGTGGCGGCGGTTGGCTCCTCCGTTTTCCCCCAACTCCAGGCGGACGCGCAGGGATCGCAAAGCCTGGGGGCGTTCTGTCACAGGCACGCGCGGGATGGGCAAGGCATGCAACTCCATCAGATCGGAGGAAAGGTATACATGCAAAATCTGGACAGCTAGCGGTGTGCGCACCTGTTCCGGCGGCTGTCCCAGCCTTTCCGTTACTCGTGCGACTAGGTCGGCAAAGGGCAGAGTCCCCGGCCACTCTTCCCCCAGGATGCGAAACGCCGCCTTGAGGGTCGGTTGGGAAGTGGCCACCACCATGCCGGACTTCGAGCGATACTGCACCGTCGTCGTGGAGCGCACATCGCCGCTTTCATCGACCACCCGGCGATGGGTACACACATGCAAATTGTCAATTCGCCCCGGCTGGACCGTCCAATCTGGCTGCACCTCCCCCCGCACCAGCAATGTCTCGCGAAACATCCGATTGCGGACAAAGTCCAGGTATTGTTCCGATTGAATCTGATCCGGAGCGATGATCTGAAGGGCTTGCTGGACTTCATAAGGGAAATTGCTGCTGAGCATGGTGGTGATCTGCGCGTCGCCCAGATAGTTCAATCCGTGGCGTTGAGCTGCTGCGATGAATTCGTGAAAATACACCGGCTCGTTGACCTCTTCCAAATGCTCGTGATAGAGGTAATGGTCCGCTTGCTGGCGCAGATGTTCCAGTTCCATCCGCAGCAAAGTCGCATAGGGACCGCCGTCGATGCGCGTCGCCTGGGCGAGAAAATCCAGGAGAGCACGGGCCTGGCGGATTTGTTCCCCCGGAGTAGTAAAGCGCAAGGCATGATAACGCATCATATCTCGAATCATGCCGCGCATGTGCCAGCCCGGATAGGTGTTGTAGGAGATGTAGGCCACCCCCTGCGGGGACAACTGCTCCGCGCAGATAGCCAGAATCTTTTCCCGCACTCGATCCGGTACCCAGGAATAAACCCCGTGGCAGATGATGTAGTCGAACTGCCCCCAAGAGCGATCCACATCCAGAATGCTGGCATGGACCAGGCGGACGTTGGCTAGTCCCAGAGCCTGCAAGATCCGCTGGCCGTCCGCGATCTGGCGGGCCGACAGGTCCACTCCCACGAAGCTACTCTGCGGCAGGGCTTCGGCCATGGGCAGCAGATTCCCCCCCGCGGCGCACCCCAGTTCCAGAACGCGGCAGTGTTGCACCGGCGGCGGCTGTAGACCAAAGAGTGTTGCAATGACCGCCAGATGGGAAGGATGCGTCTGGGGAAACGGATAGCTCGCATAAGGAACTTCATCATAACTGGTCGCGGTGACCTTCTCTGATGCTCCCGCAGCTTGCAACGTTTCTTCAGACCATGCCATTCTACCAGATATGGGAAGGTTCATAACTCCCCCTGCTCCTCAAGTCTAGCCGTTAGAAGAGTCGGTACCTGCTCGGTCACAGTACAGCCGGCTACCATAAGTCGGCGGCCAGACACGGATGCCGCATTCACTCTCCCCTATGTCTCCTCCGCTTTCCTCTGTCTAGCCGATTTGCCACAGGCAGGGTATCATCCTCTTCATCCCACCTGCAAGAGAGGTTCCTTCCTCTGGGTCCCCTGAGCGTGCTTTTCTCCCCCAATTGGCGAGGTGCTGCCATGTCCCGGCGTCATACCTTCCTGGGTGCCCTGCTGAGCTTTGCTCTGGGATTGGGTTTGATCCTGTCCAGTTCCCTACCCTCGTTGCAGGGGCAACAGAAGCTCCCGCCTGTCAAGATTGCCCCCCAGTCCCCAACCTTAACCACTCCCGCTCATCTCGGCGTCAAAACGGGAGACAAGGCGGAAGTTGTTTTTTCGGGCACCAATCTGGCAGATCCAACTGGTGTGATCTGCACCTGTCCCGGCGTGCAGTTTACCATACCCACCGATAACAAAAACGGCACCAATCCCAATCAGTTACGAGTTCAGATCGCCGTACCAACCCAAACTCCCATTGGCATCTATGGCCTGCGTCTGGCCACACGGCAGGGGGTCTCCAACATGCGGCCGTTTGTCGTCGATGAGCTACCGGCGATTGTGGAGGTGGATAATAACCGGAGTAAAACGGCTGCGCAATCCGTTACCATTCCTGTGGTCGTTTTGGGCCGCACAGATGCGGAAAGCAGCGATTTCTTCAAAATTGCCGTTTCGGCTGGACAACGCCTGACCATCGAAGTGCTGGCCCGGCGACTCGGCTCACCGCTTGACCCTTGGATTGTCCTCTATGACGCCAAAACCCAACGAGAGTTGATCCATCTGACGGCGGATGACACGCCCGGTTTGCAAGGAGATTGCCGACTGATCCATACCTTCACCCAAGGGGGAGAGTACCTCATCGAAGTGCGTGATAGCACCTGGCGCGGTGGGGCCGACTTTCATTACCGCCTTCGCATTGCCGATTGTCCGGGCGTAACCACCGCCTTCCCCCTCGCGCTCCAACGGGGCCAGAAGGGATCGATTGGTTTTGCCGGGCCTGGAGCGGAATCCCTGCCGCCCGTGGCCGTTCAGGCACCAACCGATAGAACCCTGGAAACCCTCCTCGTAGCTCCACGATATGCCAGCGGGGGCGTTCCAGGCTGGCCGGTACCAGTCCACCTCCACGATTGGCCCGAAACGATGGAACAAGAACCGAATAACATCCCCGCCCAAGCCCAACACCTTTCTCTACCAGGGGGTGTTTCGGCACGCTTCGACAAGGCAGGCGACCTGGACCACTTCCGCGTCACTGCCAAAAAAGGGCAAAAAATCGCTGCGGTCGCCCGCGCTTTCGAGTTCCGCTCCCCTTGCGAAGTCTTCCTGCGGGTGCTCAATGCAAAAGGGAATGAACTGGCTCGTAGCAACCCTGCCCAACTCCCCGCCCGTGCGGAATGGACAGCTCCAGACGACGGCGAATATGTCATTGCCTGCGAACATCTGAATTACCGCGGCGGAGCCAATGAGGTGTACCATTTGGCGGTCTTGCCTGTCATCGGGGATTTTACTCTGACCTGTCCTGTGGATCGCCTAGAAGCTCTTCCGGGAGGGAGCACTGCCATCCTGGTAGCGGTCAATCGCCTCGATGGATTCAAGGGGCCAATCGAACTGCAAGCGGTGGGTTCGCCCGTCGTCAGCGGAAGTATCACGGTGCCGGCGGGACAAGACTTTACCTTCCTACCCTTGCGCGTCCAGCCAGGAGCACCCCCAGGCGCTTACAGCTTCCGCGTGCAGGGCCGCGCGACGATCGGGGATCAGGCAGTGATCCGCCACGCTTTCTTCCTCGATCAATTCAAAAGCAATTGGGGGAACATGTCCCATCCCCCGCTTGAGTTGGCGGGCGTGTGTGCCCTGGCCGTCGTTCAACCTCCATTCTCGGTCGCAGCCCAGGCTCAACCCCCAGCCCTTAGCAAGGGACAAGCCGGCAAACTTCTCTTCTCGGCCAAACGTGAGAAAAGCGCAGATGGAGACATTGCCTTATCCCCTCTCTACCTTCCCCCCAACATCACAACGTCCGTCAAGGCCATCCCCAAAGGGCAAACCGAGGCCAACGCCGAGTTGAAAGTCGCACCCAATGCCGCTCCGGGGTCTCATCCGCTGATCTTTCAAGCCTCATCCAAGATCGGCGGTAAGGATTATGTGCTGCTCGCTCCCCTGCTGCTCCAGGTAACTGAACCCTCAAAGGACAGCAAAAGCCCACCCTCCCAAGGCGAACCGGCGAAGAAAAAGTGACAATTCGCACAAAAAGACGACCAATCCGGGAGCATAGAGACCTAACAGGCACATCCATTCCGATAACCCGACTCCTTGCAAAGCGTCGGGTTCCGCTTTCTCGCTCCGTAAGGGCCGTGTCTTTCCTTCCCATGTTTCCAGACGCCACCCGTGTGCTTGTTTCTACCACCTCCTCATCCCGCTGATCCGCCGGGAGAGGAAACAAGATCAATCCGCCCGTGTGGCCGGCGGAAACGGGGGAAGACCATTCAAATCAAAAAGCCAGCAGAGAGTGTGCTTGCGTACCACGGCAAAACGGGTATAGAGCACGGCAAAACGGCTATAGAGAACACCCGCGATGAAGGAAGAAGGAAAGACTCCACGTAGGAGGCAGGAGCAAAAACTGGGAGGGAGCAAAGATAAGCGCGGGGACCAATAGCCCCCATAAATCCTGGAAAGGGGAGATATCAGGTGAGGTCTGGCACTCAAGGAATCCAGGCTCAGACAGGAGTGCGGCTAGCTTGCGGCTGCTTGCTCGTAGCGGGGTGGTGGTTCATTTTGCCAATGGCCGGTGGGCAGAAAGCGGAACAGCAGAGAATAGCTATCCCAGGGGAAAGTGGTTCCGATTCCGTCCGCTGTGCCGGGGAAATGGCTGGGAGTATCACGGAGAATTGGCGTCGCGGTCTAGAGGCGGTGTATCGGGGGGAAGTCGTGGAAGAGGTTCATCAGCCAGGCCGGGAGTTTCGTCGGCAGCACCAGTTGGAGGTCCGCGTCCTCTGCGTGGGGAATCAGGGTCGCTGGACGGACCTGGCGGTGGTCACCCGTCTGCGCCGTCAGGAAGACGGTTTGAAAGAGGGCATTTTAGGGATCGTTCAGGGAGGGGAGCGGGAAGAGTGCCCCGCCTTGATGCGCATCGACTGGCTCCGATTATACTCGGATGGCCGAGTGCGGCAGTTGTTGCCGGAAGGTCCGCCTCCTTTGACCTTCACGGATAAGACTCCTTCCCGCGACTTGCCGACTCCGCCCGTGGATAGCTTTCCGCTCGGCGAGTGGTGGATGTTCCCTCCTACTACGGATTGGCGGGCAGGAGAGGCCAGCCGGTGGTCAGGCGGACGGCTGGAACGCTGGGAGCAATTATCCCCGGAGGCAGTCCACGGGGAGCGTTGCTCCGTTTGGCGGATGCGCCTGGAAGGAGAGCTAGAAGCGGGCGCTGAATTGTGGCACCGGCAAGACATTATGTGGGTATCCAAACAAGATGGTATCAGCCGAAAAGTGAACCGGCGGATCGAACGGCGGAGTGGTCGTCATGCGCTACCATGGGCGTGGGTAGAGACGCACTATGAGTTAGTGACGATGACACCCGTGAGTGGCCGCCGGTGGGAACGTCTGCGCCGCGACCTGGATGTGGCATACTGTGCCCTGCGGGATGCCACTGCCCTAGCCCCCTTTGCGGGACAGTTGGGACCGCGCCTCTTTGAACAGCGGTTGGCCCGCCTGGAAGCCTGTCTGGACGACGGGGATGCAGCCGATCCCTACCGAGAATTGTTGGTCGCCGCCCAGCAGGCACTGGAAGCCGCTCAACGCGGCCAGCGCACGGTAGCAGGAGAGGAAACATTCCCTCAGCCAGCCCACTGGCCCAAAACTGGAGAAACGGCTCCCGACATCAACCTCGGAAAACAACGGCTCGCTTCCTGGCAAGGCCAAGTTGTACTCTTGATATTTCTGGCGGCGGAAGGGGAAACCACCGAACTAACTCTGGCCATCGCCCATGCCTTGCAGCAACGCTATGGGCATCAAGCCGCTATCCTTCCGCTTCTGGCGTGGGGGGATAAAGCCGCCACCGAACGACTCCTGCAACGGCGGGGCTGGAAGCTGGACCTTTACGACGGTCAAATGGCCGCCCGGCACTACACCGTCACGACTGTGCCTCGGTTTCTGCTTTTGGATAAACAGGGGATTGTGCGCTGGAGCTTTAGCGGGGCAGGACCTGAAGTGGGTTATTTGATCCGGGAACAACTCCAGCGACTCCTCACCCCGTCTCTTCACCCAGGTTCGCCAGATTCACCAGGCAGCAATCCCCCTACCAATGATCCACCACGGCGACCGCGTGCGCCATGACCCTGCCCAGTTCCTGTTGCTTTGGACCAGGGAGAAAGCATAGGATGCGCCAGAAAGTCCATCGGAGGCGTAGCCGTTCTCTCGGTGGATTCTCACCGTGTTAGGAGTTCTCCCCATGTGTCGTGACTCGGTCGCGCCCTTTCGGGCAAAGGGAAAGGAACGGATGAATGTGGCCGTCCAGGAAACCGAGGCGGGTATCGGCCTTGGATGGAGAAACCTGATATGAAGCCGAAGGAATGGAACATTCCCGGACCTACCGGGCGATGTGCAGCCACAGGCCAACCCATTCCTTTTGGGGCAAGCTACCATGCAGTGCTTTGCCAGGAAGGGGGACAATGGGTACGGCGGGATTATGCAGTCCAGGCGTTTACTGGCCCCCCCCCGGAGGCATTTGCCCATTGGCAGGGTCGCATGCCCAGGTCGGAATCCTCCGCGCGTCCGCCCCGACTTGATCCCCACGCCTGTCTGGCCTTTTTGGATCAGACTGCCAACGTTACGGACGAGCGAACCGTGGCCTTGCGCTATGTGGCCGCCTTGTTTTTGTGGCGACGCCGTCGCTTGCGCCTACGAGATGTGGATCGTGACTCTCACGGACGGGAATGCCTCCATTTGCACGATCCCCAAAACGGCCGAACTTACACCGTCATCGATCCGCAATTGACCTCCCAACAGTTTGAGACTTTCCAAACGGAACTTTCCCGCTTGGCGGAAGGGGACGAGACAAGCCGGTGATGTCGCACGAGAGCGTGATCATGGCTATACGTATCATGGCTGTACGGTATGGGTTCAGGTACGTAAGCCTGGTAATGTTGCTCATCCTACCCGCAGGATGCAAGCAGCTTGATGATTGGCGCCAGAGCGTCCAACAGCGCCGAGGCAGCCGGGGGGGAGAACCTATCCCCCAGGTCAGTGCCGAGCAATTGGTGCATTATCTGAACCAACAGGCCAGCCGACTCCGTACACTCAGTTACGCGGAAGCCCGAATGACCGCCCGTGAAGGTGAGGGGCTGAAAGGGGCTGTGTCTTACACCCTCCGCGGACGGCTGGCTGCCGCCCAACCCCGCTACTTCCATCTCAGCGCACAAGGAGGACTGGCGGGTGGAAAAGTGGATCTCGGTTCCAATGACGAGCGCTTCTGGATTTACATCGATGCACCCGGTAACAAACCACTTTACGTCTATGCGACTCACGCCGATTTTGCAGCAGGCAAAGTGCAACTGCCGGGGAATCTCCCCTTCGAGCCAGATTGGGTCCTGCAAGCCTTAGGAATGACCACTTTTCTTCCGACTGCCCCCTATGAGGCGGTCCGAATTGATGAACGCCACCGTACCTACACCCTCTCTTGGGCGGCCACAACGCCATCCGGTCAATCGATACGCAAGGAGATTGTGTTCGCCGTGGACACCGCTGTGGGCAGCCGCCCGCAAGTGCTCCGCCATCTCATTCGCAATCCGCAGGGCAAGACGATCTGCTCCGCGGAGATCAAGTCCGCTCACACCTTTCCGACCGGCAGCGTCGACCCCCAAAGCGGGCATCCGCACATCGTGCAATGCCCCAACCACGTGGTGCTACGCTGGGAGGAACAGAAAGTAGAAATCGATTTGCGGTTGGAAGATGCCCGCATCAATCAGCCCTGGACGGCGGAGCAGATGCGTGCTGAGTTTACTCCGCGCATTTCCGGGGCTGTCCCGATCAACCTGGCGGAAGCTCGCTTTCCCGGAGAACCAGGACGTCCTTGAGTCCCAAATGCCAGAGACCTGTTCCCGACCTGGCGTAACTTGGTGCTGGCCATCCGATGATCTGAACGAGCTGCTCGGCCACACCGGTCGGTTACAACCTTGTCGGTGTTTCAATCCACCACGGCAATCCCCATGCTGCGGGCGGTCCCTTCGATAATCCGCATGGCGTGTTCCAGGTCACGGGCATTCAGATCGTTGAACTTCTTGCGGGCAATCTCTTCCACTTGCTTGCGGGTAATGGAAAACCCTTTGTATTTCCCGGATTTCTTGGCGTCGGGCGGAATGACTTCTTTGCCCTGCTTCTTGCCCGCTGGAATTTTGGCAGCCAACTTGATGAGCACTGCCGCCGGCGGACTTTTGATTTTGAACTCAAAGCTCCGGTCCGAGTAAACTGTGACGATGACCGGCAGCATCAGCCCCTTCATGTCCGGGTTGTTGGTCTTGTCGTTGAATTGTTTAACAAACAGACCGATGTTGACCCCGTGAGCACCGAGCGCAGGACCGACCGGAGGCGCGGGCGTCGCCGCACCGCCGGGACACTGGAGCTTGACAATTCCCACAACTTGCTTAGCCATAACTGCACCCTATTCCTGGCATGCATAAAAATCCGGGACAAGGACCCCAAGCGAATTCCCGGATCCGATCCCTCCGCGCCAGTTCCCTCTCCTGGAAAACCAGCGCAATCCTCTGGCTCATCGTTCCGAGGTTTCCCAGCGTTGGCCAGGTTCGTCGAACCCGCGCCTGTAGGGCTTTTCCAACCGTAAGGCAAAGCCTCAGCAGTACGCTGGAATGAGCATTCTATCAGCTCACCAGCAAAGGCAAAGGGGAAAGCTGTCGGAGGCACGTTCACCCCGCCGCCGGCCAATTCCCCTCTTCATTCACTCCATCGTTTTGCCCCGCTTTCTGGAATGTCGAGACCAGACATTCACCAGCCAAAGCTTAGGAACAAACGGCGGCAAGTGGGCGAAGTTCCTATCGGGATTTCACGCCTTGTCCACCTGCCAGTAATCGAGGGTCACATCCACAGGACGGCCGAAGACGGTCACCTGAACCGTGACTTTCGGAGTATCTCCCTCTTCCTTGGCCTCTGTGATCGCCTTGACTTCCCCTTCCATGTTGGCGAAAGCTCCCTCACGAATGCGGACTTTATCGCCTTTTTCAAAGTCCAGTTTGACGATCTGGCGTGGCCCGAGCTTCTTGCGGTCGCCGGGCAACACAACGCCAGTGAGAATCTGCTGGACCTCCCGCTCGGTCATCGGCGTGGGTTCCCGCCGCGCTCCGCGCGCACCGACAAAATCCCCAACACCGCTTGTCTCACGGAACAGGTACAGAATGCGATCGTTGATCTCCAGTTCTGCGAACAGGTAGCCGGGAAACTTCTTCTGCTTTTTGACGGTTTTTTTCTCCTGAGTTACCATCTCGCCGGTCTTTTTATCTTTCACCTTGACCGTCTTTTTCAACACCAGCTCCTCGTAAGGGATCACGATCTGGCCGAAGTACTGCTCCAATCCCTCGATTTTGATCTTGCGCTCGATCGCGGTTTTGATAGACTCTTCCCGGCCCGAAGCCACTTTGATCACGTACCACTTCTTATTCCCTCCACTGCTGGAAGGAGAAACCGCAGCCTCTGGGGCAGCGGGAGTCCCAGCGTCACTGGTGTCCGTCGCTGGCGGTGTTGACGCGGCCTGTTGGGCCGCCTTCTTCTTACGGCCCGTTCCGGATGCGGCGGTGGTTCCGCTCCTCCGCTTCCGTGGCGCTGGCGCGGGTGGTGTTCCCGCTTCCTTTTCGACCGATGTCTGACCGCCTTCCCCCGTGGAGGCCGTCTCCAGAGCGGCAGATTCGGGCAGGGCTGGGTGGGGGATGGTCTCCAAGGCTGCATGCTCTGGTGTCGTCTCTATAGCCCTCGGCTCCGGCGTCGTCTCCAGGGCCTTGAGTTCCGGAGCACTTTCCAAAGCCATCGGCTCTGGTGTTGTTTCCAAAGCCATCGGCTCCGGTGTCGTCTCCAAAGCCGCCGATGCGGGGGTCGTCTCCAAGGCCGTTAGCTCCGGCTGCGTTTCCAGAGCTACCGCTTCGGGCGTCTCCTCTGGGGACGGCTGCGGAGAGGTTACTTCCAACTCGGCAGGGGGCGATCCAGGAGCAGCAGAAGTCGGAGAGGCTTCTGGGGCGTTTGCGGGAGGATTTCCAGGCACGTGAGGATTGGGTTCATCGGTCATGGCAGTGGCTCGATATGGCGAAGGAAACGCTCCAGCAAATCGTTTCACCAGCGGACACGGTCTATGGTCCCGGCTTTGGTTTCGGCGGTAGTATTAGCGGGGGGTAGCACACCGACCCGTTCGCGGCTGAGGAGCCATCCCCAAAAAAGATCGACGGCTAACAAGAAAACAGCGAGTAGCAGGGTCGTGGTTAGAACGACGACCGTATCCTGGGCCAACTGGCGGCGGGTCGGCCAATTGACTTTGTTCATCTCTGCTTCCGTGGCGATCAGGAACTCCGCGAAGGTGGGCACATGAACGGCCCGCCAGGAAACCCAAAGCGTCAGCACAGCGAGCAGAATAGGCAGGGTTGTCCGTGCCTGCGGTATGAGAAGGAGCGAACCGAGATCAAAGGGAAGCTCCGCCACCCAGTGCTCCGGCAGCACGCTTTGTTGTTCCAGCGAGTAGATACCGGTCAGACCCACCAGTGCGATGCCCAGGGTGGTCATGCGCCGGAGGCGTTTCCCCAACGTCGCCTTGTAGGACGCCAAGGAAAACCAGCCCTGTTCCTCCAACGAGATGGCCCAGCGAGCTGCCGTGGCACCGGTGTAAAAGCGAAGGGCCAGATAGATCAACCCTAATCCGATAGCAGCCGAGACGATTATTCCCGGCACATCGTTCAGATACAGAGACAGCCAGCGCCACGTCTGGAACAGAAGAAACAGTCCCACAAACATCAACAAGACGCCGCCCCGCAGCCCACGAGGCATGCGATAACTCGCTAGACTGTTCCCAAGCCACAACAGTCCCGCCGTTGCCGCGGAAATGACCGGTAGCCAAAGGATCCAATCCACGAGGCGATCGCCCAATAAGGGGAAGATGTAGCGGTTCCAAAGTTGCGGAAGAGCGAAAAGCAAAATGCCCAAGGCCAGGAGTACGTAGAGCGTCCCCAGTAAGCTAGCCAGAGGCAGACTCAGGGCCGGCTGGAGAGGAGTTCGCGGTTCTGAACTGGTCTCGACGGCGGTGGCCATTCCAAGCTTCCCTTCCTGTCAAACAAATGCCCCGCGGCGGATGAACCTAGGCCGGGGGCGGACGCACCAGAACATCGCGCTGCGGGAACGCTCCAGTTCTTGGCAGCAGGAGCGGAGGGACTCGAACCCCCAACCGGCGGTTTTGGAAACCGCTGCTCTACCAAATTGAGCTACGCTCCTGTTCCTCCTCCAGGCCAAACGGAAGAGGGCTTTCTGCTGATATCCTATTCGGCGAGCCAAAGCCGGTGGAACCGTTCGCTAGTGACGCGACCTCTGCCAGCAAACCTTCGCCGTAGGAACGTCGGGGTGAAAAGGGCCGAACTCCCTCACTTTACGGGACTCCCATGGTCGCATATCTCGCTCCCCTAGGAGGGCCAAACCAGGGAAGCGGACTTCCCCTTTCACCCTTTGGCTACAGATGTCGTAAACCCGGCTGGCTCCTGGAGGAATGCGTTATGCCAGAATCTTGGTGACGACGCCGGAACCAACGGTGCGCCCACCTTCCCGGATGGCGAAGCGGAGGCCTTCATCCATCGCAATGGGGGTGATCAATTCCACAGTCAGTTTGACGTTGTCACCGGGCATGCACATTTCCGTGCCAGGCGGCAGAGTAATGGTGCCGGTCACGTCCGTTGTGCGGAAGTAGAACTGCGGCTTGTAGTTGCTGAAGAAAGGGGTGTGGCGTCCGCCTTCCTCCTTGGTCAGCACGTACACATTCGCCTCGAACTTGGTGTGAGGCGTGATGCTGCCGGGTTTGGCAACCACCATGCCGCGCTCCACTTCCTTCTTTTCGATACCGCGGAGGAGCACCCCAACGTTGTCCCCGGCGATCGCTTTGTCGAGGGTCTTGTTGAACATTTCGATCCCGGTGATCACCGATTTGAGGCTTTCCTTGCGCAGACCGATAATTTCCACCGGGTCGCCCATCTTGGCGGTCCCCCGCTCGACGCGCCCTGTGACCACCGTCCCGCGGCCTTCAATGGAGAACACGTCTTCGATGGACATCAGGAACGGTTTGTCCTCCTCGCGTTGCGGCACAGGGATGTAAGTATCCAGAGCAAACATGAGGGCGTCGATGGAACGGGTGCCATCGTTATCGCTGGTGTAGTTGTCGAGGGCTTCACGGGCCCGGCCATAGATGATCGGGATGTTCTCGCCGTCGAACTCGTATTTGCTGAGCAACTCCCGCAATTCCATCACGACCAACGGGATCAACTCCGGGTCCGCCTTGTCGCACTTGTTGAGGTAGACCACGATATTGGGAACACCCACTTGCTTGGCCAAGAGGATGTGCTCGCGGGTCTGAGGCATAGGGCCGTCATCCGCAGCGACCACGAGGATGGCCGCATCCATCTGAGCGGCCCCAGTGATCATGTTCTTGATGTAGTCGGCGTGGCCAGGGCAGTCGATGTGGGCATAATGGCGGCCCTTGATCGGTTGGGAAAAGTCCAGCTTCTCCAGCCCCGGATAGTCCATCAGATGCTTGAAGGGCAGGGCATCCGCATTGGGGTAGGAACGATCATCTGTCTCGTACTCCACGTGGGAAACGGCAATGGTCACCGTCTTGTTGGCATCCCGGACGATGCCACCCTTAGCGATCTCCGCGTAGGACTTGAATTCCTTGAGGTTGTGCAAATAGGCATTGCGGGCCAGGATCGCCGCGGTCAGGGTCGTTTTGCCGTGGTCGATGTGCCCGATGGTTCCCACATTGACGTGTGGCTTGGTACGCTCGAAAACTCCTTTGGCCATCGTACTCTCCGCGTGAGAAATAAGGGTTGGCGAAGCGCTCCTGCTCCTTTCCCGCAGGACAGGGTGACGCTTCGTCGGTCCACAGTTACGGGTTGACCCGCCGCAGGCCGGTGCGACTCATCGACCCGCAGCCCTCTCCGTCAGGCAGCCACTGGAATATCTTCCGGCAGCCCCACATCGAGAGGCAAGAGCTGCTGATGGGACTTGAACCCACGACCTCCTCCTTACCAAGGAGGTGCTCTACCAACTGAGCTACAGCAGCAGGGTCGGCCACAAAGGCAGTTCGGGGCTTCCCTCCCGGTCGCCGAGTTTACTCCTGAGCTTACCCACACGAAGCAATGCAGTGCTCAATGGCCTTGCATGGTCTCTCCATTAGCTGCGGCCATGTTTTTGTTCGACCTCAACACAGGCGTTGGAGCCAGTGATAAGGCGAGGGCTTGCATCTGGCCAGAGCGGGCGACGGGATTTGAACCCGCAACCTCCAGCTTGGAAGGCTGGAGCTCTACCGTTGAGCTACACCCGCATCCAATCCCGGCAGGGCGCCTTGCCTCGCTGGTTGTCCCGGCTGAGGCCTTTTACTGCCCAACGCCCCATCCTTGTTTAGGTAGGACATTAGACACATCTGGAGCCTTACCAGGAACCAACTTCAATGGGCAGGGAGGGATTCGAACCCCCGAAGGCCATAGGCCGCCAGATTTACAGTCTGGTGCAATTGACCGCTCTGCCACCTGCCCCTGCTTCTGCTACCGTGTCTCTTTTCTTCTCCTCTTGTTACACTTCCCAACTCAACCGCAATCCCCATCCTAATCGCTTGGCTCCCCACAGAGGGTGGCGGATGTAATACTCTATCGATTTCAATGCTCCGCGTCTAGTCCCTACTAGGCTGCTCTGCTGGCGACCTATGCCCCCTGCATCAGTCGGCATGTGCGTAATAGTTGGGGGGGCTCGGAGGATGCGCCAAACCGTTCGACCCGATCATCTTCATCCTGAATCCCCGTCTTCAGAAGCCTTCTGTTGTACGACGGGACTAGCTGGGTCTATCTCGCCATGCCCCCTGCGAAAGCTCGCGGTGGGATTCGAACCCACGACCTGCGGTTTACAAAACCGCTGCTCTACCGCTGAGCTACACGAGCACTCCTGCGCCAATCGGTGCTGTTGGCAAACAACGAGTTTGGGCCTGGGTTTGTTTTATAGTATCCCTTTCTTGGCGGCGAGGAACAGCCTTGTTGCCCCTTCCCTCCCAGAGGAAAGTCCCATCTTGAGAATCCACAGGGGCGCACGTGCCCCATCTTGTTGGAATGGAACCGATTCCGTTCTTCCCGATATCTTTCCGATTCCCGTGAAGTCGTTGGGGACTGCAAAGCATTCACCAGCGATCGCGTTGCTCCCATTGGCGGCGGACGGCGTCAGTCCAAGGATAGATCAGAGGCTGAGCATCGGCCGGATCATAACCTGCGGAACGGGGTGGTGTCACCAAGAGGAAGCGTGGAGGGGAAGCCTCCTCGACTCGCGGATCCGCAGGAACTAGAAGGAGCAGATATTCTCCCGGCCCTTGCCAGCCCCGGGCGCGAGGCAGGTTGTGTATCTCAATGGCGGTCCCTACCGGAGGTCCGTGATCGCTGAGGGCTTGTCGCACGTGTGCGCGGGAGGAAGGCCGGGAAGGGGCCGCTTCATCCGCGGACAGTTCCGCGACCACCGGGTGGGTAGCCACGGCTAGCAAACTCCGGGACAGGATAGGTCCTCGCTCTTTCGTCCAAGCCGCGTACGCCAGCCAACTGATCCAAGCGATGAATGCGGCTGCCGCTAGTCCCAACCCTATCGCTCGCTTCATGGAGTTCTTTCCCCGCTACTTAGTCGGACAAAGGCATTCTATCCCCTGGAGCGACAGGGATGAGTTGATCCTGAGGAGCACCGAGACTCTCACTGGTCGTCAGGGGATTGCGGCGGAAGACGCTGGCCCTTCTCCAAGGCGAAATCGATGGTGTTGCTGCCAGCCTGAACTTGGACCTCGAAACGAAACCGGTGCTGTTCCAACTTGCGCGGATCGCCTCGCAGTGCGGCCCCTTCCTCCCCCTGTGGCAAGGGCTTCCGCTTGGGCAGGGTGTAGTAGGTAATGGTAACTTGATAGTTTCCAGTCGGCATCCCGCGGGAATCTAGATAGTTCAGAAAATAGTTCCCGTCGTCGTTACTGCGCCCGGAGATGGCGACTTTCCCCGTAGGGTCCTCGAAGAGGAGATCGGCTTGCGGCACCGCTTTGCCTTCCCACGTAATGGTTCCTGTCACAGTGCCGCGGGGCGGTCCGCAGCCGGGGAGAAATGCCAGACATCCCAGAAGTGTTAGGAAGCAGCCCACCCCAAGCCTTCGGTTCGGCTCCCTATTATCATTAGGCAGTGGCCCACCGGGACATTTCACAGCTTGCCCTCCGCTTCCAACTGCTACCGGAAAGATAATGGTGCCTTCCCCGGCTGAGGATACCGCCTCAGGGGGCACCGACCAGGCCGATCAGTCCAGATTGACCACGAAGCCATCGCTGGTGTTACCCAGCCGCTGGAAGTTGACCGCGCTGATCTCGAAGCGGAGGAAGCGAACCGAGCCATCCGCCAGGCAGATGTTCATACCCCCAGGATGGGAACCGCCAAACATATGATCGGGGGTGCTACTAGGGATAGCGGGGTCACGAATGTCCGGCGCAGGAGGCTCACTGGTACGGCGGACCACGTCATCGGCCCAGCCATTGTTGTACGCCGGCTCATTGTCCCCGCAGCAACTCCCGGAGTTGTTGATGTACGCCAAGTGAATGCGGCTCTCACCTAACATGAGGGTGTTCGAGGTGCCGTCGATGATGCCTTGCATGATCACTCGGCGTCCCAGGTTCACCCGCCGGGCCACCCCATTTTCCCCTGTGCCACGACTGGCTGCATAGTCCGATTTCGCATGCCCCTTGTACAACGTCGGAGCGCGCCGCGTCGGGCAGTAGAACGTTTTGACCACCTTGTCATTGATCGAACTCCAGCCCGTAGTCACTCCGGGGCGCACGAGGCGGTGAATGCTCTCCTGCTCGATAAAGGGGAGTATGTGATACGTCCAATTCAAATAATCTACAAAGCCCGGCTGGGCGGAACAGCAGTAGTTGACAGTATCCGGACCATTATCCCCCGCCGTGGGGAAGTGCCCGTTGACATCGTGGTAATTATGCCACGCCAACCCTAATTGTTTGAGGTTGTTTTGGCAACTCATCCGCGCCGCTGCCTCCCGCACCTTTTGCACCGCCGGTAGGAGCAAACCAATCAGAATGGCAATAATGGCGATCACCACCAATAGCTCAATTTAAGGTGAATGCTCGCCCATTGTCAGTAGCACACAAGACCACATCCTGACGGTGGGAAACGCTAGACCGTTTCATAATAAAACCTCCCGAACTGTAAAGATGATGAAGTGGAAAAACCCAACGGTTAGCGGTCGTTCCAGCCAATCCGCACCTTTAGCTTGCTATTGCTGGCACCAAGCATTCCGAAGAGAAGTTTTAGCACTGACCTAGGAACAACTATAATCCTTTTTTCATAAATTGCAAGCACCCGCGGTACCTTTTGTTACAATGGGCAGAAACCGGAATAGAACGTTTTCCAGCGGAACCAATCCTCTTGGAAATGAGTTAGATACCACGAGACTTGAAATATGGCTGGATAAGGGGGTCACACCGTATCGCTTGGGACACACCCCCTGGCTGAATGAGAGTGATCGCCTGGACGAGCATCAAAAAATCCAGAAATACAGAGGTGTTGGGACCGGATCCGGAGGAACTCAAACTATGCGGTATCGCTCTGTAATGCTCGGATTGCTAACGGCGGCTTTGGTCGTCTGGGTTGGCAATCCAGAGCCTGTGGGCGCCCAAGCTCAGGCGCAGAAGAAGCTCAAGAAAGGCCTGAAAAAGAAGGACAGCTTGGCGGAGACAGTGCTCCATGTCAAGGAACCCACTCCGCCGGCGGCCCCTGCCCACCCCCTCCCGACAGTGGTTCCCGTGCCCACGCAGCGGGATCCAGCCGCCTTGGCCCGACTGATCGACGCCGAGATCGACCGTAAGTTAGCCCAGGCCAAGATTCCCCCTTCCCCACGCTGTGATGACGCCGAATTCCTCCGTCGGGCGTACTTGGACCTCACGGGCGTCATTCCCACCGCGGAAAAAGCCCGGTCTTTCCTGGAGAGCACCGATCCGGATAAACGCGAAAAACTGATCGATGAACTGCTCGCGGACCCCAACTATGGCCGCCGTATGGCCGACATTTGGACCGCCAAACTCTTCCCCAACGATTCGGCGAATCGCTTCGTGCAGAAGGAACCGTTCCACGCGTGGCTTGCGGAACAGTTCCACAAAAATACGCCATGGGACAAGCTCGTCACCGCATTGGTCACGGCCACGGGCACAGCAGATCAGAATCCGGCGGTGATCTACTTCCTAGCCAACCGCTCCATTGACCGCCTGACCGATACCACCACCCAACACTTCTTGGGCGTGCAATTGCAGTGTGCTCAATGCCACAATCACCCCTTCTCCAGTTGGAAGCAAGTGGAGTATTGGGGCTTCGCCGCCTTCTATTCCAAGGTGCGGGCTGACAATCCGAAGAATCCGAAGAAAGCGCCGGATGCCCCGGCACCCGGCGTTCAAGAACTGGCCGTGCGGAGCAAACAGAAAGACTTTTTCCCGGAAGCCACGAAGATTGTCGCCCCGACTTTCCTGGGCGGTCCGGAAGCCAAGGTCAATCCAGCGGAACCGTATCGCCCCATCTTGGCTCGCTGGATGACCTCCCCCAGCAATCCTTTCTTCGCACGGGCCATGGTCAACCGGCTCTGGGCCCACCTTTTCGCGCGAGGATTGGTCATGCCGGTGGACGACATGCTGGAGGAAAACCCACCGACTCACCCCGAGCTGCTGGATGCGTTGGCCCGCCACATGGCCACCACCGGCGGCTTTGACCAGAAATATCTGCTCAAAGCCATTTGCCTAAGCCAGGCTTACCAGCGCACCAGCCGGCCTCTGCCGGAAAACAAAGAAGATGACCGCCTTTATAGCCACATGCGGATCAAGGTTATGACGCCCGAGCAGCTCTACGATTCCCTGGCGCAAGTGGTCGGCCGTGCCGCGGCCAACGTTCCCGCCGCCAAAAACAAGAAGGCTGCTGCGGGCCGTCTCAATAACCCTAATGCCCGTGCCCAATTCGTCGCCTTCTTCCTCGCCGGGGCCGATCACCCCAGCATCACCAGCTACGAAGTTGGAATCCCCCAAGCTCTGCGGCTCATGAACGCGCCCCTGACTAACAATCCCGCCTTGGTTCGAGGATTGGTCGGCTCCAACCCCACCCCCGCCGCAGCCATCGAACGCCTTTATCTGGCGACCCTCAGCCGTAAGCCGACTCCGACAGAGCTGAACGATCTGACTACCTACGTGCAAATGACAGGCGATTCCTACGCCGCTTACAGCGACATCCTTTGGGCCTTGCTCAACAGTAGTGAGTTCACCATGGTGCGCTAGGGGACCAGAGGCCTTGGCCCGAATGGGCGGCTCAGTCCTCCCAATAGCCAAACCCTAGCCATACTCAAAGTGAAATGGGAACGTGAACCCAAAAGCCCCAAGATGCCAGGAGACCGACCTATGTTGCCTGAACTGTTCGGACCGAAGAGCCGTCGGGAGTTTCTCCGGTGGACCGCCGCGGGCGTGTTTGCCCCCAGCCTCTCCGGCTGGTTACCCGTACTGGCCAATGCCGCTCCAACAGGGGGCAAAGGCAAGGCCAGGGCTTGTATCCTCCTGTGGATGGACGGCGGCCCTAGCCACAAAGACACCTTCGACCCTAAGCCCGATAGCCGGGGCGCCGGCGAGTTCAAAACGATCCCCACGAAAATCCCCGGCGTTCACATCAGCGAGCATCTGCCTCGGATCGCCCAGACCCTGGATAAGGGCGTCATTGTCCGCAGCATGACCACGCCGGAAGGGGCACACGCCCGCGCCAAGTATTACATGCATACCGGCTACCGGGAAGGGCAAGGCGGGATTATCCATCCGGCCATCGGTGCCATCGTGGCTAAGGAGATCGGCAATCCCGATAGCGCCATGCCCAATTATGTGGCCATCAACAGCCGCACCTACGGCGCCGGCTTCCTGGGTCCGCGCCACCAACCCCTGCTCATCACCGATCCCAATCGCGGTGTGGAAGACCTCAAAGCTGCGGTGGCCGCCTCCCAGCTCCAGCGCCGCCTGAACCTGTTGGACAAGATGGAGCGTGCCTTCCACCGCGACTACGATGCGGAGGTCATCTACGACCACCACACCACCTATCAGCGTGCCTTCCAACTCATGTATTCGCAGCAAGCTAAGGCCTTTGACCTGAGTGCCGAACCCGCCTCTTCCCGCAGCAAATATGGCTCCGGCCGCTTCGCCGATGCTGTCCTCATGGCTCGACGGCTCGTCGAGGTCGGCGTCCCCTTCGTCGAGGTCTCCCTCGGCGGATGGGACACCCATCAGAACAACTTCACCCGTGTCAAAACGCTCTCCGCCCAAATCGACACCCCTATCGCCGCCCTCATCGACGACCTGAAAGACCGCGGCCTCCTCGATTCCACCCTCATCGTCTGGATGGGTGAGTTTGGCCGAACTCCCCACATCAACAACCGTGGTCCCAACCCTGGGCGGGATCATTACCCACGCGCTTGGAGCACTGTGCTGTGGGGTGGCGGCATTCGCGGAGGAGGCACCGTGGGCAAAACCGACAAAGAAGGGGCAACCGTCGTGGAACGGCCCGTGACCGCTCAGGACTTCCTGGCTACCATCTGCGAGCTTCTCGGTATCGACTACAATCGCCAGAATGAAACCCCCAATGGGCGGCCCATCCGCATCGTAGAAAAAGCCAACCCCTTTACCTCCCTGATCGTCTGATACCGCTCCAAGTTAGCCCCATTGGAAACCGCCGCCGCACCGACTCGCCGGACTCCTGTACCGGCGAGTCGATGCTCTCAACTGCTCGTTCACTTGCTGTCCTTGATCAAGCTCGCAATCGCCTTAGCCGCTTGCTTGGCCTCCTTCCCGAGGCGATCCTTTTTATCCGCGTTTTTGGCGATATTGCGCAACGTCGGCAGCGCCGCTTTGGCCTGGACTCCCATCGCAGCCAGACCACGCGCCGCTCCGATCCGCACCACCTCCGGTTGCTTCTCGTCTTTGAGCAGGGTATGCAGCAGGGGCACCACCTTCTCCGCAGGTTCATCACACTGACCAAGGCAATGGGCAGCCGCTCCCCGGACCTCCGGATCCTTGTCCTCTAACGCCTTGTAAATGTATGGCAGCGCCTCCGCCACGAGCGCTTTTTGAATCACCGCCAAGCGGCCCAACTCCTGCAAGGCCACTACTTTTTCCTTGCTTGTCCGGGCTGACTTCAACTGCTCCGTGTACTTCTTCGCTTCTTTCAATGGGGCAGCGCGACCCGCCTCCGGCGTGCTCCCAAGATACACCAAACCCGCCACTAGCAACCAGCCGGCTGCCAGATGGACCGAAACTCTCCTCGCCATTGTCTGTCCCTCCCGAAAGCTCGGAAAAACCCTTGTACCATGACACCGAATCTTCTAAGTCGGCGTAAATATACCCTCCAGAACCTCCCACCTATCGAGCAAAATCCCCCGTTCAATAATCTAACGCTCCAACCAGTCCAGAAGTTCCCACACACCCTAGCCCCTACAACACTGGGGCCAACCAGGAGAGAAAAACCACCCCTTGAGGAAGGCCGCGAGATTCCCCGAACGGTAACGAGGACCGTGGAATCCTGAGAATGGCAGGGGCGAACGGGCTTCTTGCCGCCACGTCAACTTGATTTCAAGGAAGGGGACGCTGCCGCAATTCATAAAACTTACAATCTCTCAAACCAATCGCTGTCATCCACCCAGGCAGGACCCAATGGCATGCTCATCTGCCAGAGGAACCGCTCCCAAGACTCATCCCAACCGTTACTAGGTGATTCGGACGCCGGTTTCTTGACGACGAGGGGCGCGACATAGCTCCCACGGATGACCTCTGGCAAATGAAAAACTTGGACCATGGGATCCACTTCACGTCCTTCGATCTCAGCTCTCTCCGGCGGCGCAGCATGAATTCCGCCACCACTCATCAGCCCCAATGTGATCAACCACGCCCCCAACCCATGTTTCCTCATATTTATCTCTCCCGTTTCACTTCCTCAGGGAACAACCCTTCCATCCATCCTTTTGGTGTCCAGAAGCCATCCCCCCAGTAACGCACTTCCAGAGGTGCCCACCATAGCAAGGTCTCTGGTGCTTGCAAGGCATTTTCGGCCAAAATCGCTTGCGGCTTTTTCGAGATACGTTGCACGTCACTATGATTGGACATTATCAGCTCTGCGATACATATTATCAGTTGAAACTGAGCAGCCGGTCTATCAATCTCGATGAAAGCTGTCGAATGCGGCCGCCTCGTCAAGACTCGTCGAGTAAAGCCATCTGAAAGACTACCCATCATCCAGACCATGACCCAAATCGCAACCCATCTCATGGGGAGTCAGAACGGCTAGGACGTGGAAAACCCTGCGGGCAGCGATATTCGCCTTGACACATGAACAGAGGCTGCTATGGTGCCGTTCCTGCAGGTGGATACGGCCTAGGCGGAAAGGGGAATCGTACCGCGGGGGAATCAGGCCGAAATAACCGTCGGGCAAGGAGAGCCAACTATGGCGGCTAATGCTAGCCGGGGGAAGGGGTGGAGGCGGCGGGAATTCCTAGTATTGTCAACCTGGGGATTGGCAAGTATTACAGGCTGTCATAATTTGTGGGACAATCATAGTCTGACGAATAAAATACAAAGTCGATCTCAAATAGGTGATGATCCAAATTTTGATCTTGATGATTCTACAACTATTGGAAGTAAAAGCACCGTAGGGAATACGGAACCGATCCCGGTGAGCGGTGTCGGGCTAGTCTCCAATCTTCCAGGTACGGGAAGCAGTGCTCCGCCGGGAGGATGGCGCACTATGCTCGAACAAAGTCTAAAAAAACAAGGAGTCACTAACGTTCGAGAATTTTTAGATGATCCGCAACGCCGTACATCACTCGTATTAGTTTCCGCCCTTATCCCTCCAGGGGCACGCAAAGGAGAATTGATCGACGTTGAGATCACTTTGCCTGAAGAAAGTAAAACCACGAGCTTAAAGGGAGGATATCTCCATCATTGTGAATTATATACATATGAAACTACCGGCAACATTCGCGCCATGCTTCGTGAAGGAAAACGTGTCGGTCCCAGTGGTGATTTGAAACTCGGAGATGTATGGGCCGTCGCTTCGGGGGAGTTGATCGCTGGACAGTTCCTGCCTCGGCGCGACGAAGTCCCTGAGGAGGTCGAAAAGGATGCGGAAGGGCGGCCCCTTTATCGCTCAGCGCGAATCTGGGGAGGTGCCCGGGTGACACGTTCCCGCCCCTATCACATCCTGCTCAACCCTGCTGATCAGAATCCGCGGATGGCCGCCATTGTAGCGGAACGCCTGAATTCAACTTTTCATAATGCTACAGATGCATCCCAGAAAGTAGCCGATGCTAAAACTCGTGAACTTATCTTAGTTCACGTTCCATATCCGTATCGCAACAATCATTATCGCTTTCTTCTTGTGGCACGCCACGTACCTATTCTTCCTACTCCTCCTCAAAGTCTTTACCGCCGCCGACTGGAGGATGAGTTGCTCGACCCTGCCACCTGCTTGACAGCAGCGGTCAAGCTGGAAGCATTAGGAATGAGCAGTGTTCGGGCATTGCGTGTGGGTCTGGAAAGTACATCGCCGTGGGTCCGTTTTGCCGCCGCTGAGGCCTTGGCCTACTTAGGACAGAGCGATGGTGCCGCCGAACTGGCCCGTCTGGCCGAGGAACACCCGGCCCTGCGAGCACCTGCCCTGAAAGCACTCGCCGCTCTGGATGACGCTGCTGCTGCCGATCGGCTCGTCGAGCTGATGGGACGAACCGATCCCGAACTCCGCTATGGCGCCTTTCTGGCTCTGCGCCTCGCCGACGATCAGCATGCGGCTGTACGAGGTATCCCGATTCACCGCTCCTACCATCTCCACTTGGTAGCGCCGGGCACACCAGGAATGGTGCATTTGACCAGCAGCCGCCGAGCCGAAATTGTTCTGTTTGGAGATGACGTGCTCTTCCGGGGGCCGTTCACACTACCGGTCGGGTCCGAGTACACTGTCAAAGTCCCGGCGTCCGGCCCCGCAACTCTCACTCGTATTGTCAAGGTCAAGGACGATTGGATGGAACGCCAGGTAACCTGCCCTCCCGAGGTGGGTTCCGTGCTCATGGCTTTGGGTCAGTTGGGGGGAGGATATGCGGAAGCTGTCGAGCTGATCCGCCGCGCCGACGCTGCCGGTGTTTTGTCATCCGCTGTGCTCGTTGATGCCATTCCTCTCGAGCTAAACCTACGACAACTGGCCTATTTCGCCCGTCATGATCCCAGCCTTCGCCGAGCGGACGCCGAGGTGTCGCGCCTGGGGGTCAGCCGCACTTCCGTCGAGAACGCTAATCTCACTCTTCCCACACCGGAAACAGACCCAACGAATCAGCCGCCGCCGCCACCCCCACGTCCCCCTTTGAATCGAGAACCCGGACGCCTCTTCGGTCCGAAACGTCACGAACCTCCTTCGACTCCTCCCATCATCCCAAATAACAAGTAATACAATTTTAGATTAATTGATGTAATATAAATCAGGAAAAAATTATGCTTTTGCGGCTGGAATTGACAGGATTTAAATCTTTTGCCGATAAAACGAGTTTAGATTTTGCTCCAGGTATTACAGCGATTGTTGGACCTAATGGTTCCGGAAAGAGTAATGTTGTTGATGCCATTCGCTGGCTCATGGGAGAGCAGTCGATTCGTAGTCTTCGCGGCGGCGAAATGGTGGATGTAATCTTCCACGGTTCTCCGCGGCGGAAAAGCTTGGGAATGGCCGAAGTTAGCCTGGTTCTCGACAATCGCCGCCGATGGCTTGCCATCGAAGCGGATGAAGTTCAGTTGACACGACGCATCTATCGAGACGGTAACGGTGAATACCTGATCAACGGACAGCCGGCGCGTCTCAAAGATTTCCGAGACCTATTCATGGGCAGTGGAGCCGGTGCCAAGGGATACACCATCATTGCTCAAGGCCGCGTCGAGGAGTTGCTCCAAGCCAATCCTCAACAGCGTCGGGAACTATTTGACGAAGCCGCCGGTATCAGCCGCTTCAAGATTCGTAAGTACGAGGCACTACGGAAACTCTCCGAGGTGGAAAGCAATTTGACCCGTTCCCAGGATCGCCTCCACAGCTTGGAAACACAACTCCGTACCTGCCGCCTTCAGGCCACTAAGGCCCAAAAGTACCTCGAATATCAAACCCGCCTCCGGCAACTTCGAATTATCTGGGGAAAATATGAGGATCAACGCTTGAAGCAGGCCATATGTCAATTAGATCATTTAATACATCAAGTAAATGTTGAAATTGAGAAAAAACAGCAAAGTATTTATACATATAACAACACCAAGATATCGAGAGAGCAAAAATTGAATGATTACGAAAAAAGGTGTAAAGAACTATCTGCTATTTTAGCAGATTGTGAACGACGAATCTCTACAGAACAAATCTCTATTCGGCACTTATATCTGAGTTTGACAACACTCGAAAATGAGATGCTCCAGCTCACCCACAGGCGTTCCGATATTACACATCGCCTTCGCAGGGCGGAACAGGAGCACCTAGAGGCGGAATCACAGTACCGGCACACAGAGTCCGAAATCCAAGGAGTTCATGAAGAAAAACAGCAATGGGAGGCCACGCTCAAGGCCCTGCAATCCCGATGCCAGGAGATTGACACCGAAATAGCCCGGCAGCGGGAGCAACAATTTGATGCTGTTCGAGTCACTGCGTCTGCGCGGTCCGCCGCCAATGCTGCCTTGGCCAACGTCACACGACTTCAACAGGAACTGCAACGCCGCCACAGGGATTCTACCGTGGCAACAATCCAGCGACAAACTTTGCAGGAAACATTAGATAAACTAATGGAAAATGACATTCAAAAACAACAATCGATTCAAGATATTCGCAATAAAATTGATGAGCTTATTTTAAAGAGAAAATACTTACAACAAGATATACAATTACACTACGATGAATTAGAAAAACTCCGCGTCCAATACAGTGATGTCCGCGGAAGGATGGAATTGCTCGATGAATGGGAACGCTCCCGCGCTGGAGTGGAAGAAGGAGTTCGACAGCTTTTGGAAAAAAAAGCCCGCCTCGCTGCAAAAGATCCTCTTCATCCCCTTGTCACGGAAATGATCGGTCTCGTGGCTGACCTGCTTGTAGTTCCTCACGATATAGCGCCTCTAGTGGAAATCGCGTTGGGTGATAAGGCTCAATATATGGTGGTGCGCTCCGAGGAATCTCTCCTCACCTTGCTTGCAACACTCCAGGACGATTTGTTCAACCGTATAGGACTGCTTCCTCTCAATACACCTCCATATACAAAATCACATGATTATGAAATTGAGACCTTAGCTGAGCGAGTTCAGTCGCCTGTTCTCGATCTGCCCGCACAACTGCTCGGCAATGTCATTCTCGTCGATGATTGGCAGCAAGCTGTTTCGCTTCGCAAGCGCTATGCCCATGTTCGCATCATAACTAAACAAGGGCACCTATGGGAAACTGACGGATCCGTCATCCTCGGTTCATTCCATACCGGAAGAGGACTTGTCTCGCAAAAAAGCGAACTCCGCGAGCTTCAAGCCCAAGCGCGCGATATCCTTGATCAACTCCAGCAAAAAGAAAATGCTCTAACATCCTTGCAGTATGAATTGAAAGATATTGAAAGTCAGTTGACCGAACTAGAAGCACAGCAGGAGACGCTAGAAAAAGCAACGATCGAGGCACGCCAGACTCTGGACAGGCACCGGCAGGCTCTTGAACACTGGAATGAACGCTGGGTACTCCTGTGCCAAGAGACCCAATATCTGGAGGAAGAATTACGCCGAGCGGAAAGCGCATGGCTAGAAAGTCACCGGCAAGCTGAAAGCGCCGAGCAAGCAGCCAAAGAAATCGAGCAGAATCTGGAACTGCTTCAGCAGACCCTGCAATCGTTACAAGGCGACTGCGAGACCACACGCCAACACCTGCATGCTGCCGAAATGAAACTGACCCAACTGCTCTCCGCGCGAGAACACTCGATGGATTGGAAGGCCCAACTCGAAAAGGAAATCCGCAAGCGACGTGTGGAAATTCTGGATGTTCAATCGGCGATACATACTCTCCGCACACGATACCAAGAAGCCACGGTCGAGATTCTCAACAAGGAGATGCGATTGTCGCAGCTTTATGCTGACAAAGAAAAATTTGAACTAGAACTACAACAATTAGACCAGTATTGTGAAATGGAACGTCAAAGTTGTGACGAGTTTTATTCTTGTTTTCAGGAGTTACAACAGCAGCTTGAACAACTGCGGCATCGTTTGTATGAGTTGGAATTACAACGGCAAGACCTTAAGAATCAACATCAATACCTCCTCATACGACTCCAGGAAGAGCTGGAGGTTGACTCTCAGGGTCTGCAATCACTTCTGGATACCAAGGATGGAGAAGTGGCCTCCAATCCAGACTCTCTGGTTCAGGAGATGGATGAACTCAAGCAAAAAATGACCCGCGCTGGGCCTGTGAATCTGGAGGCCGTGGACCAGCTTCGCCTCCTGGAGGGCGAGTATCAGACTCATTTGAGCCAACATCAGGATTTACAACAGGCCCACCGGACTTTGCTGGAGATTATCGACCAGTTGAATAAGGATAGTTGCAAGCTCTTTCTAGATATGCTCGCAGCAGTACGGAGCCATTTTCAAGATTTGTTCCGCAAGCTCTTCGGCGGAGGGCAAGCGGATATCGTTCTCGAAAATGAGGCTGACGTTCTGGAAAGTGGTGTAGACATCATTGCTCGTCCGCCGGGCAAAGAGTTGCGTTCGCTCTCGCTGCTGTCGGGAGGGGAAAAGACTCTGACTGCGATCGCTCTGCTATTAGCAATTTTCCGCACCAAACCCAGCCCGTTCTGCATTCTCGACGAAGTGGATGCCGCCTTAGACGAAGCCAACACGGTTCGGCTGGCCTCCATTCTGCGCGAGTTTCTGAATATCAGCCAGTTTATCATTGTCACCCATAAAAAACGTACGATGGCGGCGGCGGACCGACTGTGGGGAGTCACCATGACCGATCAGGGAGTCAGCCGTGTCTTGCCGCTACGGTTTGAGGAATGGGAGTCCCCTGCCCAAGCCGCCTGAAATCTATTTCGTTCCGCCAATTTGATTCGTTCAGATGCCTCTCCTTTCTCGGTTCTCCAAGTATTGTCATCCCGCGATACAGTTGAGCTTACCTATGAGCCAGTCAGGCTAGGGTGGGTTCCCCAGCGAACTCATGCAGCTTTCATCGAGGTTTTGCGGGACCTTCATATGATACATGTAGGGTGACAGATGGATAGCATAGCCGAGGAGGCCGAATGGCTGAGAGAAGCCAACAGTAGGAAAAGCTGCAAGAACGGTGGATCACCAAGCTCGCGGTGATTTGCGGATAATGTGGCGAGGGAATCGTAACACCGTGGACCAAACTCAGGATGGGGGATTGCTGAGATCGGGAGAGTCACGTTATGGATGAATTATCTGGTGTGGCGTCTATGGCAAGCGGTGCATTGGCTATGATGGCAACAAGGGGAGAAACGATGCCACAACCGCGGATTCTGATCATCGAGGATGAGCGGGGATTGACTCAGTCCCTGTCGTGGTATTTCAACCGTGAAGGGTACGAGACCCATGTTGCTCACGATGGTCAGGAAGGATTGCGCAAAGCTCAGACGTTGTTGCCAGATGTCGTCCTGCTGGACCTGATGTTGCCCGGAATGGATGGCCTGGAGGTATGCCGCCTGCTGCGAGCCGGCGAACGGACACGGGACATTCCGATCATCATGATCACAGCCAAGACGGAGGAGACGGACCAGGTCGTGGGCTACTCCATGGGTGCGGATGACTACGTCGCCAAACCTTTCAGCAACAAGGTGCTACTGCACAAGGTAAAGGCTCTCCTGCGGCGGGTGGCGGGCCAAGGTGAAGCAGGCGATGTGATTGAACATCTGGGAGTAAGGATTGATCGTCTCCGACATCGCGCCACGATTCATGGGAAGCCCCTGGTTCTCACCCCGACGGAGTTTCGTCTGCTGGAAACGCTCGTCCGCCAGCCGGGCCGGGCCTTCAGCCGCCACCAGCTCATGGATGCCGCCATCGGGGAAGGGGCAATCGTCCTGGAGCGCACGATTGATGTCCACATTAAAACCTTGCGCCGTAAGTTGGCGGAAGCGGGAGGAAGCGCGGACTTGATCGAGACGGTACGCGGCGTCGGTTACCGATTCCGGGAGGAACCGCCAGCAACATCGGGTGGTACATGAGCCAACTGGGCAGGTTCTTCCCACCGTCATGATCCACTCACTTTGTCGAGGAACAACCGAAACTCCGCTGAATCTTCGATGAAAAAGGGAAACGGGACAGAGGGGAGCAACTCTGTCCCGCTGTTTTTGCCTGGTAGGTTCAGGAGAGAGAACCGACCGACGTGACGATATCATTGCGGGGGTGGTGTCCTCGGATTACCACCCGGAGCTGGAGGATTGGGTCCGGGATTACCCGGTACACCACCGGGCCGCGGTCCGCCAGGGAGCAGAGGTAGCAAGGGTGAGCTTGCTCCCCCACCGGGAGGAGAGGGAGGCGGAGGAGGTGGCGTCGCCCCACCGCCACCCGGTAAACCACCGGGGAAACCACCGCCACTTGGGGCGGGAGGAATTCCAGGAGGTACAACTCCACTGTTCCCGTTAGGAGCGGGAGGAATATCCGGGGGTGTCGCCCCGCCGCCACCCGGTAATCCTCCAGGGAAACCGCCTCCCCCACCCGGCAAACCACCCGGAAAACCGCCTGTTCCGCCACCCGGCACCCCCCCTGCACCGACACCGCCAGCATTTCCAGGTTCCGCCAAGCGGCCACCGGCATCTTCGCCGTCAATAATCACGCCGTTGTGGAAGATCAGATGTTTCCCATCGGGAGCCAGGAAGAAGTGGCCGCCGATCTTTTCTCCACCAGCCGATGTGAGAGCGACACGGTGCTTGAGTTCGACAGGGTCATCCGGATCGGCAATGTCGTAGATGTCGAGGCCTACATCTTGCAAGGAAGAGACATACAAAGATTTGCCATCCGGGGAAAACTCGACAAATCCGTTGTTGGCAGCTTTCCAGCCGGCGGGGAGTTTGAGTTCTTGGACGCCTTTGTCAGAGGCGACAACGATTTTCGCTTGGATGCGGGTCGTTTGAGCTGTACCACCGCCGATCCCTGGAGCAGACCCAGGACCTGCATCTCCACCCGGTCCGCCGGGTGGCACAGGTGGCAAGCCAACGCCACCGAGGCCGCCGGCACCCGGTCCACCAGGAATACCCGCAGGTCCGCCGTAAGCTCCTCCGCCACCAAAGCCAGTGCCTTGGGGTGGCAGCCCTGGCGGTCCGGCACCAATTCCTCCACCGACTCCTCCTGGAGGTCCGATGCCAGGACCTGGGCGTCCGGGCCGTCCCCCGCCTGGTCCGGGTTGGGGTGCCCCGGCTGAAGGCGGCTGGGATATAACGGAAACCAGAATATGGCCCTTCGACGTGGCAGCCAAATCGTAAGGAGCACCGTCCACAGGCAGGGGATAGGCTTTGACAATGGACAAGTCGCTGGTATTCACGAGGCGGACCGCCCCTCGTCCCCCTCGCGACATCTCAGTCAGGATGAGGTGCTTACCATCGGGGGAGAGAATCATATCCCCGGCTGGTTCGGGCAAATCGCGGGTTCTGTCCACCTTACGAGAGGTAGTATTCACCACACTAATCGTGGACTTGCTTGCCCGCCCGCCCGTGACTTGGGTGGTGAGCACATACAGTTGGCTGCCGTCTCCACTGAGAACGAGGCCACGGATGAGGCGGTTCGTGGCATAGAAGGGGATGGTCGCTACAGGTTTGAGTTCCGAGCTGTCTTCGACTTTGCCTTGATACAGAGGTTTGAGGTCGTAAACGACCACGTCTCCCATGGCGACGGGCAGAGTCATCGCCTGCTGGGCCAACTGAGCTAAGGCGACTTGAGAGTCAGCCCGTGCCGCGACGGCATAGAGCAAACTTTGCTTATCATCCACCACACCGCGAGCCAGCAGATGCGGCAGTTTGTAGCGGCCCGCCGGTGCAAAGTTGTTATTGGCATTGTACCGCTGAAGGAATCCCTGTAAGCGGCCTCGCTGCTCCATCCGCGGGCTGAAAGCTAGAAGCTCTCCCTTGGCCTTATCAAAAGCCGCCGAATAGAAATGTTCAATTTGTGCCTTACGCTTGCCGTCTGTTACGCTACCTGGCGCGGGCTGATTCGGATTGAATCCCCCGGTGGTTCCGCCAACAGCAGGAGGTGTGAAGCCTCCACCGCCACCTTGCGGCGGACCGATCACATCACCACCACTCCCCGGAGGCGGCACCACTCCACCGGGCGGATTGAACCCGCCACCCGGCGGTACGCCAACACCAGGAGGCACTCCAACTCCGGGCGGTACGCCAACACCAGGAGGCACTCCAACTCCGGGGGGTCCACCCACACCGGGAGGTACGCCAACACCCGGCGGTACGCCAATCCCACCAGGCGGACCTACTGATGAACCGCCTCCTGGGGGAAAACGTGGAGTATTGCCACCGGGCGGATCTACGACAGCGCCAGAACCATCATCCGCTCCCCCTGGTGCTGTAGCACCTGGATAACCTGCTGGAAATGAAGAGCCGCCACTCCCTGGAGGCCGACCCCCGCCCGGAAAGCTCGGCGGACCACCTCCTGGCGGTATCCCCGGCGGCACCGCTGCTCCGGCGCCCGGACCGCCGCCACTATCAGCGGGAGCACCGCTGTTGCCACTATCGCCGGGTGGTGGGGTACTATTGTCGCTTTTGCTTGAGGAAGAACTGGAGCCAGAACTATTTTGAGCACTGGTGGTGTTACTGCTGCTGTCACCTAACAAGAAGATGGCAATGGCACCGACCACGAGAAGCACGACCAGTAAACCGCCCCCACCGATCGCTGCGATGAGGACCGTGTTGTTTCCGGAGGACTTTTTTTTGCCACTGCGGCGCGGGGGATCCTCTTCCTCATCGTCCTCATACTTGGCGAAGGATTGGAGGCGGGCATTCATTTGCTGAGCCACCGGCGCCGCAACAGGGGGAGTACCCTTCGCACCTCCGCTCGCTCCTGGGCCATTGCCTGGTGGAACCACCTTCGCGCCACCAGTCGCCCCTGCACTTGTCACGAGCGTCGCCGTTTTCACCGGAACTTGGATCTCCGTCTGACAACTGGTACACCGGATCCATTTCCCAGCCAGATGGTCCGGTAGCTGTAAGTTGACTTTGCAGCCGGGACAGGTCATAGGAATGGCCATGGCTTTCCTCGCAAAGGGAGCGGGATAAGAGTCCGCGTGGTTCCAACCACGAGAGTCGGCGGCGCGATCTTATACTATGATGACGACACAGCCCCACAAAACGTTGGCAAAAATCACCGCAGAACCGATCTTATCCTTAGCCTACCGTCCCATCGCTGGGAATGCAACAGTCAAATGAGAAAATGTGGCCTAGTTACCCCTGGCCAGGGATTCCAGGGGTACCAGCCTTGATCACCAGGGGAAAGCCATCGGGATGGAAGGACTGCCCACATCGGCTCTTCAGACCGCCAGAGGAAAGTCAGCTCCTCAGGCCGCCAGAGCAGAGGGAGTCTGTTCCGGTCGCTTTCGCCAGCGCCGCAGGCTGTAGATCAGCAAGCCAAGACCCGCAGCCGTAGCCAGAATCCCCGCCGGTTCTGGCACGGGTACCAGCTCATACACCCCGGCGTTCGTGGTGCTGAGAAAAAGACCGCCGCTGGGAAAACCTACAAAGCGCACCGCATTGAGAAAGTCGCTGTACTGCTGGTTGGGATTCTCGCCGAGGTTGCTGAAGTAGAGGCGGCCTGCTGTGCCCGGCTGGAAGATGTCACCCGACCAGCCGCTGATCGTCAGATGGCCATTGGGTGTGCCGCTGATACCTGTAAATGTCAGGCTGTGTTGTCCGCTCGCCAAGGCGATGGTAGACGAGCTGGTCAACTCCAAAGCCCCGAGAATATCGCTGTGTCCCGTCCCTTCTCCCGTGCTGAGCGTTCCGCCTGCCAGTCGCACTGTGCCGCTATTGGGCAGTTGATGATCGGCCGCCAGCAGCACCGTACCACCGCTAGCTATGGTCAGGTTCCCCCCAATAGCATTCTGGCCTGCGCTTTTGTTCAAAATGAGAATTCCCCCGGCGACAGTCGTTCTACCGCTGAAAGTATTGGCGGAGTTGCCGCTGATCTCCAAAGTGAAATTCCCTTGTTTAGTTAGATCGCCAGTTCCGCTGATGGTTCCGCTGAGAGTCACACGACCGGTACCGGTTCCCTCCACAGTCAATCCCGTCCAACCGCCGCCGCTTGCTGTGGTGGTCACCACCAGGTCACTGGCAATGACGAAGGCTCCGCTCCCTTGCTGGATGATCTTCGGAGCCAACACGCTGGGGCTGCCATCGCTGTTGACTCCGAAAATCAATGACCCTCCCGTGATGGTGTTCGTTGCGCTAGCACTGCTGTTGAGGTTCAAGCGAGTCAATCGAACAGAACCGATATCGTTGGCGGCCGTGTAACCTGTGCTCCCGCTGCCCCCAAAATTGAGCACGATGTTCGAGGTCACTTGCCCATAGGGTGGCAAGACGGGCGCTGGATTGGAAAAACCATAGCGGTTGTACCACTGGCCGTTGAGGCGAACGATACCCGATGGGGAGCGCCAGCGGGAATTGTTGACATTCAGATCGCTCCCGGAGACCCCATCCAACCAGTTCCCTGTGGTATTGTTCCAATCGTAAACGTTCCAACCGATATCCAGCAGTATGGCGACCTCAAAATTGAGCAATCGTTTCACAGTATTGGGGGGTGTGGAATAGTACATCACGGCATTATTGATGTTGACGTGGCTGACACTAGACCCTTCACGATAAGGATTGGGAGCATACAACGGGACAGCACCGCCGTAAACCTCCTTACTGTAGGGACCGATGAAGAAGAGGCCGATGTTGGGATCGTTTCCGGCTGTGAACACTGAAGGATTACCGATAAAAGATGCGTAATTTGAGCTATTGATATCCGTATTGAAAAGTGCCGTGGCATTACTTCCGCTTCCCCGATAGAGGTAACGGTCGTAACCCGCGTAGATGTCGGGTGTCGGCGGTGTTCGGCCCGCTAATCCTCTTCCTTGTGCATCGGTGAAACTTAAAAACCCCACCCCGTGCAAAAGCTCGTGAATGGCCACGGAGACCATATCGTACTTGTTCGATGCCGGCGATTGACCCACATAATTCCAGCCATAGCCGAAATTAAAATCCCCACTTCCATCCAGTCCACTGAAGGGACGTGTATTGGTGCGAGCCGCTTGATAGACTCCGCCGTTCTGGAAACTCCCGTTGCTGTGGATCACGATCTGACTTGGACCGAAGGAGGCAAGATAGGTGGCGCCACTTGGAGCGGAGCGGAACTCGATATTGACAGTCCCTCGTCCATCCAAGACGGTGTTAAGGTACTGAGTGGCAGCGAGGATGGAGTCCCGGCGGAGTTGTCCCTCGACTGGGTCATTAAATCCTGTACCCGATGGGTCCGAATAGGTGATGTTCCAAGTGATCTGAGCTGGTAGGGGAGCGGACCAGAATAAAAGCCCTACCAGTGACCAGAGTGGTACCAACCGAAGCCGCCGCTCCATCGTGGCTCTTCCTTGGAGGCTTTGCCAGAAGCAAAGAAAACGACCGGAAGTTGCGAGTTATTCCCGGAATACTCGAATCGATTTTTCAATTTACACTCTCTCCATCTCCGTTGCCAAGAGGTTTTGGAAAAATTTCCCAAAATTCATTTGGGAGCGAAAAAGTGTGAGGAAAGGGCGGGAAAGGATGAGAAGGAAGGGGTTGTAGCGAGATGTGGAAAATGCAAAACGTAGGAGAAGGAAGGAGAGACGCAGAGAGGAGTCCGCAGGGAATCATTCGCCGGGAATCTTCCCTCTTGGGACCTCCGAGAGCGTGAGGTCAGCGGCTGCGGGCGTACCGTTCGATGAGGATCCGCGCTGTTTCGGGCCGCATGATAGCCGGGTCGGGCATTTCCCCGCGCCGGAGCATTTCTCGCAGGGCAGTCCCGCTGATGTTCACCGGCTGCCAACCTCGATCGGCGTAATCTTCCACCAAGGCGACACGCCCCAGTTCCTTGTAATAAGCCGCGAAACCGACTTTCACGGGTCGAATGAGGAGTTCGCCAGGGAGGTGATCGAAAATCCGTTGGGCTGCCAACGGGTCCCAGATGTCAGTTTTGTCGTCGTAGGGAGCGTCCGCGTGTTTGCGGCCAATGATGATATCGGTGAAACCGTAATTCTGGCGGTAAATAGCATGCATGACAGCTTCCTTCGGACCCGCGTAAAACATCTTGATGTCCAAGGCGATCAATAGGACGTGATCGTGGAAATTGCGGCCGACTTTGCGCCACAGCTCTTCATCAATATCCCCCTGGCCGAGCGCGCGGGATTCAATCAGGGCACGATAGGTCTTGATACGGGTGGCGGCATCCACATCATCGCTTTTGGTTTCTCCCACGAGCGGATTGAGAACTGCCCCCGCAAAGTACCCCGCCCGGGTGAGGCGCTCCAGTCCCACCACCAGGGCATACTCATGGGCGCGGTGCAAAGCGTTACGAGTCTGGAAGGCGACGATCCGTTCCCATCCCTTCTGTTGGAACAACGCACGGGTCTCTCGCGGGGACAGAATCAAATCCCCATATTCCGGATGTTTAGGCTGGGGGAGGGCCACAATCTCCCCTCCGACCAGGTAGGTCCGAGGATCATGATTGGCAATGCGAGCGCCGGGGTGGTCCTCCCGCGGCGTGCCATAGACGCTGTGGTTGTACTTCTTCTTGTCCCACGGGTACACATCATGGACTTCGATAACTCCGACGCATTGGCCGCGCTCATTGACGAGAGGATGCTTGCTACCCGTGTTCAAATGCCGAGCGACACGTGCATCCACGGGAAACGCCAAGGGAATAGTCCAGGCATACTTGCGGCCTTGGCGGACGATCACCTGCTCTTCCAGCACTCGGTCGTACTCTTCCCGCGTCATCGGTCCCGTCAGGGGCGACAAGGCTCCGTCCGCAATCCGGTAGAGAGTGGAAAGATCGGCATCCGAGACAACGATTTCGTGAGTCGAAGGGGGATCGAGTACGGCGACAGTACGGTTGATCGGTTCCGACACACCACCATGGGGCGGGATCAATTCGGGCATGGATTCCTCCGTGAACTTACCGAATGATAAAAAACACAGTTGGGAACAGCGGTCCGATCCATGGGAGCGGGGCAAGTAGTGGGCTAAGATCAGGCGGACACCTCAAGGATCGTTTCCTTACGCTCAAATGACATATTGAGGGCCTTCACATTGGGCGACCAGGTCAGCCAAGGTGAGTTGTTTGAGCACTTGTTCCTCCGCTTGGCGCACCCGGAGCCAGACACCCTGCAACTGGCGGAAAAACGGGCTGAGGTGGGAGCGCCCATCCTGGTTTTCTACTTTATGGGTGGGGTCGGTCACTTGCAGAATGTCATAGAGAGTAATGGTTTCCGGAGGCCGGCTGAGGGTGTATCCTCCGGCGGCTCCGCGGACACTTTCCACCAATCCTGCATACTTGAGAGCCAACAGGATTTGCACCAAAAAGCGGTCCGAGATGTTATGGCGTTGGGCAATGTCCGCTACGCGAATCGGGCGTTTCTCCGGATAGCGGGCGGCCAACTCCAACATGGCGACACAGGCGTATTCGGCTTTGGCAGAAGGTTGCATGGCAGCTTGTTTATCAATGGGGGCGAAGACCTCTTTTCAATGGGGGCGAAGACCTCAAAGGAGACTCAGTCGGTTGACAGGCCCAACTCCATTGGCAGCGATACGGTTCTCCAATGGTGAGCAACCTCTGGTATTTTCAGGAATAAGGGGCGATCCAGCCAGTCAGGCGGCCAATTTCTATACATAAGCACATTATAGGATACGATCTCCGATCAAATGCCACTGCCGTCCGTGTGTTCGATCACATGTAAACCGCATTCTTTTTTCACCTTACCGGCCCAGCGTCCCGCGCGATCGTCCTCGCCGGGTTGCACCGGCCGCGTACACGGCCAGCAGCCTATACTGGGATAACCGCGATCATGCAAGGGATTGTAGGGAACATCATGGCGGACAATAAAGTTCCAAACGTCGCGCTTGGTCCAATGCAGGAGGGGATTGACCTTGACTAACTGGAACTTGGCGTCCCACTGCACCACCTGGGCCTTGCTTCGGACATCCGTCTGATCCTTGCGGATGGCACTGATCCATGCTAGCGGGGCGTAATGGGCCAAAGCTCGCCGCAAGGGAAGGATTTTCCGATCGTGGCAACATTGGTCCGGCCGGATGGTGTACAGTGGACCACCGTGTTCCGCCTCGTACTCCGCGACACTTAGCTCCGGATAGATATATTCGACCGCGATACCATAACGCTGGAGGATCCTCTCTCGTAACTCCAGCGTTTCGGGAAATTGATAGCCGGTTTCCAGATTGATACAGGTGACCGACGGCTCGATTTCGGCCAGCATGTGGAGGACACAGCAGCCTTCCGCGCCAAAAGCCGTAGCCATCAGCAAGCGGGGATAGAAGCGCCGTACGGCCCAGCGGAGAATCTCTTGGGGGGAAGCCTGATCCAACTGCTGGCAAACCTCATTAATCTCTTCAGGCGACATGGGAGAAGGAACGGATAGTCCCACGGAGGTGTCCGACGCCTTTCTCTCCTCCACCGTGCGACCAGTCGCTGGGCCATCCGAAGTTCCCTCCGAATCCTTGGTGCGTTCCGCACTGCCTAAATGGCCATCGGTTTCGGAGGTCACCCCGTTAGCGGCGGACTGGGCTGTTGTAGCGAAGGGCAACCGAGTCATATGGCATCACTTTTATTGGTTCACTAATGATGCTAAACTTAGGGGAGAAACACCACTCATCCGAGCTAAATCCCCATATTCTCCATCGATATCGTAGTCTTTCAACGCATTTCGACAAGTATTTCGTGAGAAGCGGGAATGGAAAAAAATGTGACAGCGGCCGTTGGAAACGCACAACACCCAGCTTCGCGGAGAAGCCGGGTGCGTGCGGTCGCCCGTCACGAACGACGGAGGGGCTGCCTCAGTATTTGGTCATCTCCTGGGTGATTTGCCGCTGCATGTCGGCATTCGGCCCTACGTAAAGGTGGAGGTGGTCCTTGTCAATGTACACAACCTGGACACGGTTCCGCTTTGTATATTGCGGGAAGGGATAATCGCTTTGGATCACTTCCGTGTAGTACACCACGCATTCCCAATGGCAATGGTGCAGTTGGGCCATACCAATCAACGGGAAAAAGCGAGGCGGGTCGATTTTGTCTACAAGCCGGTTCTTGACAATAGTAACATCATCGCGAAACTCTTCATAGATGTAGGGAATACCACGAGCCACCTTTGGCAAAGCACGAAGCACTTCGGCATCACTGGGTGGGTCTTCACAAATAGGCGGCGGGTAGCCGTTACGAATCGGCGGCAAGATGGGCACCCGGCCATCATTGCGGTGGTTGTACTTTTGGTCCATTCGTTCCGCCACCCACGGCTGAACAGGAATGGGTGTAAACCACCCCAAAGTCAACGGATTGCAACCGCCACTCAGGGTCGGCAGGGCGACCACCGCCGCCCACAACAACTTGCGATACCATCCGGTCATGCTCCCCCTCCGTGCGAGCCGGATTGTTACTCCGTTGCCTACTGTATCGGCCAAGCGTGTCAGGAAATTGAATCAGAATACGCCGAGTCTGCCGGAAAATGCGAAGAAAATCCCTCATGGTAGAACCCATGCTGCCACCCCGTGTCATTCATTCCTCGTAGGGCACCCTTCACCTGGAGACGACTTTTGACAACTTTTGGAAGGAGTACCTCCTAGGATTTCTCCATATCCCCTAAACCCTGGCGAAACCTCCCCGGAAGATCAATCCTGGGAGAGAGAATTGGGAGAACGACAATATGGTTTACCTCTCACGGATTTACACGCGTTCCGGCGATGGCGGTGAGACGGGGTTGGGCGATGGAACCCGCGTACCCAAGAACGACCCCCGCGTGTGCGCCTATGGTGAAGTGGACGAACTGAACGCTGTGCTGGGTTTGGTTTTGGCCAGTGTCCCAGAATGTCCCGAAGCGGTATTGCTGGAAAGCCTCCAGCATGATTTGTTTGACGTGGGCGCTGATTTGTGCGTACCGCTGTCAGAGTCAGAACAAGCCGGACAACACTTGCGGGTAACCGCTCAACAGGTAGCCCGGCTGGAAGCAGCCATTGACCGCCTCAATGCCCATTTGGAACCTCTGCACAGTTTTGTGTTGCCGGGGGGAAGTCCGGCGGCGGCTTGGCTGCACTTCGCCCGGACAGTCTGCCGGCGCGCTGAACGGGCTGTGGTAACCCTTCAACAGCATGTCCCCATCAATCCTCAAGTCCTCATCTATCTAAACCGTTTGTCCGATTTGCTATTCGTTTTGGCCCGTGTCGCTAATGACAACGGGCAGCGTGATCGCCTTTGGAAGCCCGGACAATTTCGAGAGGGAGAACCACCCTCCTAGGCTTCCGGGCAGCCAGATGTGGGAGGGAATCCAACAAGGTCTAGGCGGCGGAGAATTCCCTCCCCTGTTCGGCACGGTGACACTCATAAGATCAACTTTAGAACCGGAATCGCCCGTCCCCGTCAACGGGCAGGCACTCCCTCGAATAGCAGCGCACCACGACCAGGGAAAGGGTCAGGCAGAACCATGAATCCTCATGCCCCGACGAAACTCCATCCAGAAGGCCGGGTCGAACCTGCGGAATCCCAGGCGGATCCCACCGTCCATTTGCCAGCTCCAGCAAGGCGACTATGGGAACGGATCCGGCAGCGCCAGGCTTGCGTTGGGATCATTGGTCTGGGTTATGTGGGTTTACCTCTGGCCAAGGCTTTCAGCCAAGCCGGATTTCCTGTCCTGGGTTTTGACATTGATCCCGCGAAAGTCGAAAAGCTCCAACGGGGGGAAAGTTACATCGGGCACATTCCTCCCGCCACAGTCCGTGAGATGCTAGTCCGGGGGTTTTCCGCGACCAGTGACTTCCACCGGCTGGGGGAAGCCGATGCCATCCTCATTTGCGTGCCCACACCGCTGACGGAAGCCCGCGAACCAGATTTGACCTATGTGGTCAATTCGGTACAAGCCGTAGCCCAAACCTTGCGCCCCGGCCAACTGGTGGTCCTGGAAAGCACCACCTATCCCCGCACCACGCGGGATGTCGTTCTGCCTCTATTGGCTCAACGAGGGCAGACGGTGGGAGTGGACTTTTTCCTCGCCTATAGCCCCGAACGGGAAGACCCCGGCAACGCCCGTTATTCCACCACCAGCATCCCGAAGGTCGTCGGCGGCATCGATCCCGTCAGCGGGGAAGTGGCAGCCGCCCTGTATCGTCAGGTGGTAGTGGAAGTGGTGCCGGTATCCACTCCAGAGGTCGCCGAGGCATGCAAAATCCTGGAAAATACCTACCGGGCGGTCAACATCGCCTTGGTCAACGAATTGAAAGTGCTCTACGACCGCATGGGTATCGATGTTTGGGAAGTGATCGACGCGGCCCGGACCAAACCGTTCGGCTTCCAGGCCTTCTACCCCGGTCCCGGTCTGGGAGGACATTGCATCCCCATCGACCCGTTCTACCTGACCTGGATCGCACGCAAATATGGCTTGAGCACGCGCTTCATTGAATTGGCAGGCGAGGTCAACACCGCCATGCCAGCCTATGTGGTCAGCAAAGTGACCGACGCCCTCAACGAACGCAGGAAACCAGTCAAGGGAAGCCGAATCCTACTGTTGGGGATGGCCTACAAGAAGGACGTGGATGATCCCCGCGAAAGCCCCGGCTTTGAACTGCTTGATCTGCTCCTCAAGAAAGGCGCCGTCGTCCAGTACAATGACCCGCACATTCCGGTCCTCCCCCGCATGCGGCACTGGCCGCACCTCCAACCTCTCCAAAGCCTGCCGCTGACGGCAGATACCCTGGCCTCCCAGGATTGCGTCCTGATTGTTACCGACCATTCCGCCTACGACTACCCCTGGATCGTGCAGCATAGCCGCCTGATCGTCGATACTCGCAACGCCACCCGATACGTCCGGGAGGGACGTGAGAAGATCGTCAAGGCGTAATTATTGTGGAGGCCGTGATGTTTTTAGCTTTTAGGGGAGTGCCGCTGCATCTCACTGCTGGCGGAATCCGCCGGGAATGGCGCACCGGTTCGCCATCCTCTGAAAGCATTAGTAACCCGACAGGATGCTCTTGCCGGGAAATGAGAGTTCGAGGGTAGTTGGTCGATTCGTAAACACATTAGATCGGAAACCGAAGGAAACTGGACCGAGGCGGTGACAATCATCTGGAAGGTTGATAACCTAAAACAAAAGGCATAATTTTTGCTGGTGGGGTAGGCGCGGGGGAAAGTGCGTCCTATAGTAACTGTTCTCATGCAGTGATGGGGATCAGAGCCGGCGAAGGGAAAATGCCTGCGTTCCTCGCCAAGGAGTGCCCGCCCCCATCTTCGCTGGTTTCCCGCCGAATCTCGTGGCCTTGTCAAGGAGAAGCGACCGTGGCCCTGTGGAGTGTGTGGTGGTTGTCCCACTTGCTCAATCTCATCATCATCCTGGTAGGTCTATTTTTGATGCTCGTGGTGTTGATTCAGCGAGGCAAAGGTGGAGGATTGGCCGGCGCCTTTGGAGGTGTGGGCGGCTCCAGTCCCTTCGGTTCGCGAGCGGCGGATCAGTTCGTCAAGATCACCCTATGGGTCGCGGGGGTGTGGGTCTTACTCATCATGATCCATGTCAAGGTGGTCAAATACGACTCGCGGGAACTTGAAGAGCAGCCCTTGGTCGGGTCCGTGCGGTAAAAGTCAGTCTTCTGGGAGAAAAAACGGCGGGAGGGCGGATTAGGCTAGCCAAAGCGGTTCCAGGGGTTCCGACAGGCGGGCATCGGTGGCGGACAGGTGCGGGTGTAGGGTGGTCAGTGTGTTGCACAGCATGACTGGTTTCGGGGCGGCACGTCAGGAACACTCCGGACGAGCCGCAGCAGTGGAGGTTCGTAGCCTCAACAACCGCTATTTGAAGGTGGTGGTGCGCGGCGATGACCCCTACCCGATGTACGAGGCGGAAATCGAACGGGTTGTCCGGCGATGGGTCCGTCGGGGTACGATTACGGTTCACATCACTGTAGAGCGGCCCACGCTGCCGGCCCTCCGTTGGCCAGCAGATACTCTCCGAGCATGTTTGGTGGAACTCCGCCAGATTTGCCAAAGCGCCGGTTGTCCCGAAGCCTTCCCGCATTTGACTAGCGGTCTGCTCCTGCTTCCCGGCCTGGTCACGACCTCTCCTTATCTCGGCACTCCCCCGGCGGATGAATGGTCGCTGGTCGAATCCACACTCGAAGCCGCCCTGGAACGGCTCTGCGACATGCGGCAGCGCGAGGGGCAAGCCATGGCGGAGGACCTGCTCCACATCCACCACCAATTGCATGCGGAATTGGCACGCGTGCAGCAACGTCTGCCCCAAGTGAAAGAGGACTACCAGCAGCGACTGCGGGAACGCGTCCGGCAACTGCTCGGCGAAGCCGCGGTCCCGGTGGAGGAAACCCATCTGCTCCGGGAGGTGGCCCTATTCGCGGAACGCAGCGACGTGAGCGAGGAAGTGGCACGCTTGCAAGCTCATTTGGATCAATTCGCCGACCTCGTGCGCCAAGGGCGGGAAGCGGGCCGCAAACTGGAATTCCTCGTTCAGGAAATGGGGCGGGAAGCGAATACCTTGGGAGCCAAAGCCGCGGATGTCACCGTCTCCCGGCATGTGGTGGAAATCAAAGCCCTGCTGGAAAAGGCCCGCGAACTCGTGCAGAACATCGAGTGAACCTGGCAGGGGGAGGCGGACGGTGAACTTCATCGCGGTGTCCGTTCGGGATATTTTTGCGATGCAGACGGCAGAGCCAGAACCGGTCCAACCGGGGCCATTGATCGTCCTGTCCGGTCCCAGCGGCGTGGGAAAATCGACTTTAGTCGAGCGTCTCGTTGCCACCAGTCCCTGGCCTCTGCGGCGGGCGATCACAGCCACCACCCGCCCTCCCCGTCCCGGCGAAATTCCGGGAAAAAGTTACCATTTCTGGACCCGCGAAGAATTTGAACGGGCCATCCGCAACCAGCATCTTTTAGAGTGGGCTCGTGTTTTTGATACGGATTATTACGGTACGCCGCGGGACGAAGTGGAGCCATATCGGGCCAAGGGGTATGGCGTCATTTTGGTTATCGACGTGCAGGGGGCCGCCCGCATCCGCGAACTTGTCCCCGATGCACTGCATATATTTCTTATGCCCCCCAATTGGGAGACGCTGGAACAACGCTTGCGCCAGCGAGGCGATCTGTCGGAGGAGCGGTTGCAGCGCCGCCTGCAAACGGCCCAAACCGAACTAGCCGCCGCGCCTCACTTTGATGTGGTCGTTATCAACGACAACCTTGACTCTGCCTTGCAACAGGTGCAGCAAGCCATCGCTCCCCGCTTCGCCGCCTTGAAATCCCGAAACACCAACCCGTAACATTTTCCCAGGGAGGAGGAACCCAAGCGATGCTCGAAGAACTGAAAGAAGAGGCGATTGTCAACAAAGTGGGCGGACGTTTCAAACTGTCCACGCTGATCCAGAAGCGCTTGATCGCCCTCAACAAAGGGGCCAAGCCGCTGGTCGATCTCCGCACCAATGACAAAATGGCCATCGTCATCCAGGAGATTTTGCAAGACAAAATTTACCTGGATACATCCGGCAACATCCAAACTCGCAATCAGACAGCCCTGGCCAATCTGCCCGGCGGCAGCTTCGGAGTACCCGCCATCAACATTCCCCCGCCTTCGCATCCCCCAGAAAGCCGCGAGGAAGCGGAGGCCAAGAGCGAACCGTCCGCCCCTTCCTCGCAACCGGCACCTTCGACCGCTAAGGCAGCCAAGGACGCCAAAGGCGATAAATCGACCAAGAAAAAAGGGAAAAAATAACCCCGGTTTCATCGGCCAATCGGCCTACCCTTCGTCATCGGCGGGGGTTCGCTCGAAGGAGGGACGTTTCCTGGAGCAACTCCGGCGGGGCAGTCTGCTGCCGCCTCCGGGGAGTGTACGAGCGGAGGTAAGCAGCCAAGTCCTGTTCCATTTCTTCTGGCTCAAATCCGCAATGGTGCATTTCCGCTAGCGCTTGTTCCAGGGTCCAACCCTGGTATTCCATGCGGAAGATGGCCACCATGGTCCCCGTGCGATGGATCCCGGCAAAGCAGTGCACCAGAACCGGATAATTTTCGGGATGGTCCATCACTTCCAGAAACTGGCGCACCGCTTGCTCAGCGGGAATATCCCCCTCCTCATCTGCCGCCCAAACCCGCGGAACGATCCGCACATGCCGAACACCTCGTTCGGAGCAGAAGGCTTCCTCCCATCCGTCGGAACGCTCGTGGTTTTTCCGCAAGCTCACCACAGTGCGGATGCCCCGTTCCCGGATGATGCGATCCAGCCCCGCCGGCGTCAATTGGCCGCTGCGATACAGAATACCATCCGCCACAACCCGGAAGTTCCGCTCGTGGAGTTCCCGATGGCGATAGAAGGCCACCGGACCCGCTGCTATCACGAGAAGCACTCCCAAGGCCAACATTGTCTGCACTTTCACGATTATTCTTGCCTCCGCTACTTTCGTCACTATCCTCACCTCCACTTCCGCTGCTTATTCCCTTCCCCAGGTAGGGGGCGATGCCCATGACTGCATTCATCTCCCGGCCGCCCAATTCGGACTTCTCCCGCCACCGCCCCAACGAACCATAACCGCTCGACTCCGGCCCAACTCATACTGGCCACAGCACCATAACACCCCGGAGTTGACAGAGGAAGGGGAAATGACTCCGACGGTCCCCAAATGCCTGCTAATCTGCGCCGTGGACATGATCTAGAAGGGTGAGGTAGAGCAGACCGCCTAGAAGAAGGTAGCAGAAGGCCGTGGCGAAGTAGGAGCGGGAGTACAGCTTCAAGGCGCTTCCCGCAGACGGTTTGAGGCGGGGTACCAACCCCCGCCAATCCACCGCGAAGATTTCATCCAGAAGCAGGTGGGACAGAAAGCCAAGCATGACCCCGGTAGCCAGCAGCCAGCGGAGGGGGCGATCTGGACCTCCATAGGCCAAGTAAACCGCCAGTCCTGCGATCAGCATGGCGGGTATGCTGTGGAACATTCCCCGGTGTACGGTGAAACGCCGGAAGATGTAGGTCATGAAAAATCGCACACTCACGTAGGCAATGAGCAGCACGGCCAAGAGGGTTTCACGCGTCAGGTCCAAGGGGATTAGACGGGGTAAGAGCATCAAGGGGACGAGGACCGAGGTCAGGTGGCTCATTTCGCGCATCGGTACGCCGGTATCGCTGTCGATGTCCGGAAGCATTCCGCCCACAGCGGTGAGCAGAGCGGCCAGCAAGCCGGCCTCACTGGGAAACCCCAGAGGCTGAACGGCCGCGGCGCCATAAACGACGCCCAAACCACTCGAAACAGCTATGTGTGTGCGGAAACCTGCCACTGGAGTCGCAATCCAATTCCCTCAGGAAAACCCGCCAGCCCGCAATGTTACCTCCACCATCCACCCCGTCCCACCCTGACGGCGCAGTTCCCCACGCTTCTTTGAGCGATGTTGTTCCTCACCATACTGATGCGCGCGCGAACCCTTGGCAAGAGGATTCTTCGAGCTGTTCGAGAATCCTCGATTCATCTTTTGGTCCCTTTAGGCCGCCGAGACAAGACCGAGACACTAGTAGGGTGTAACTAGATTCTCTGGGGGTGGGGGCTGAACCCGCGAGGTGTTTCCCCAGACTAGCGGACTACCCGGCAGGGAACCCCCAGAAAATCTGGTTGCACCCACCCGACCGGCAAGGTGGAATTGCTCTCGACAATTCTGCTGGATTCCCGTAGTCTGGGGGAGGTTCCGGAAGCAGGACTGCAAATTGCGGCAGTTCCGCTTACGAAGCGGCGGCCTTTGCCTCACGGGAATCCATGTTTTCCGATCGAAAGGAATGAAGTTGTTTCTCCAGCGGCATCCGGCAAGGGACCGCTGTGAATCCACACCGTGCCTCGCACTAGCACAAGGAGGTCCAGAATGTCACGCTTGTTCAGCCTGAGTCTGCTGATCCTGAGCCTCAGCACCGCCATCACCCTGGCGCAGGAGAAGCTCGACCCGAAGAAGTTGCTCGGCAAATGGGAGCCGGTCGATAGCAAACTGACCAATCTCACGCTCGAGTTCGCGGATAAAGGGAAGTGGACGCTAACCGTCGAGATCATGGGGAAAACGGAAAAAGCCGAGGGAACCTACAAACTGGACGGGAACAAGCTAGAGGTCACCATCGCCTTCGCCGGTCAAGAGCAGAAAGAGGTGCTCACGGTGAAGAAGCTAACCGATACCGAGTTTGTGACCACAGATTCCAAAGGGAAGGATGAAGCCTTTCGGAGAAAGAAATAAGGCGATAGCGGAAAAGCCCGCCGGGAACGAGTGGCAGGGGAAGCTGCGGGATCAAGCTGGCCGAAGGCTGCGGAAAACCTCTGCCGCATAGCGGCAATCCTCAGCGCTGGCGTCCAAATGGGTCACGGCACGGAGCAGTCGCGGGCCGAGGACCGCCACCAGAACGCCCCGCTGGCGGAGGAGTTCGGCCACCTGCTGGGCAGAGGTCCAAGGCGGCTCCGCTTCAAACCAGATGAGATTACTCTGGACTTCCGGAGGCGTGAGCTTCAAGCCTCTCACATCGGCGATCGCCTGCGCAAGCTGCTGAGCATGGGCGTGATCCTCAATCAGCCGGTCGATATGGTGATCGAGCGCGTAAAGGCAAGCCGCCGCCAAGTAGCCTGCCTGGCGCATCCCTCCGCCGAACAGTTTACGATAGCGGCGAGCCTGCACCATCTGCTCCCGGCTTCCCAGGATCATGGAACCCACCGGTGCTCCCAAACCTTTGCTGAAGCAAACCGCGAGAGTGTCGCAATACTGCCCCCAATGAGCTGCCGGGATGCCAGTCGCTGCCATCGCATTCCAGATACGGGCGCCGTCCATGTGAACAGCCAGGCCGTGCTCTCTAGCCCATGCTGCCAGTTGAGCTACCTCTCCCAGGGGATAAATGGTCCCGCCCCCGCGATTGTGAGTATTCTCCAGGCACAACAGGCGAGTGCGAACATAATGGTAATCATTCGGGCGGATGGCATCGGCGAGGTGGCTGACGCGAAGTTGTCCTCCCGGAGCCGGGATCGGCCGGCAGGTCACCCCGCTGAGTGCTGCCGGTCCGCCAGCTTCCCACAGGTAGATGTGACTGGTGGCTTCGAGCAAGGCTTCATCCTGCGGCTGGCAGTGCAAGCGCACGGCAATTTGATTGGCCATCGTTCCGCTGGGCACGAACACCGCCGCTTCCTTGCCGAACAGAGCCGCCGTCCGCTCTTCCAGGGTCCGAACCGTCGGGTCCTCGCCAAAAACGTCGTCCCCCACGCGGGCCGCCATCATCGCCGCCAGCATCCCTGGCGTCGGACGGGTCACCGTGTCACTCCGGAGATCGATGAGATGATCGGGAGTCGTCACGGCATTTCCTCCTCCACGGCGAGAGTCGTCTACTTCCCCTCACAGAGACCAGTGCTCGCCCTAACGCGGGTCCCAAGCGAGAGTCTTGAACATTCTCGAGGGCATGAAGACAGGTTTCCTCCCTCAGAAGGACAGCCGGCGGATACATGCCGGTCTCAGTCTTCCTTGTCTTTGGGCGATGGCTCTTTGGAGGCGGGCGGCGGACTGGGTGAATCCTCCCGGCGATTGTCGATGAACCAGCGCGGCCCGATCTGGCGGAAGTATACCGCGCCGTCGAGCACCTCCGGGTGGCTGGCCTTAACTCCATTGGCCGTGTCCGTGAATTGACCCGCGGCCAGGATTTTCGCCAAACTCCGGAGGATGTGCGGTTCAGCCTCCAGCCGCTGCTGCACCTGCTGCACCAATTCGCGGAAGGCATGCTCGCGAGCACGCTGGAGGACCAATTCTTTCCACTGCTGCGGTTCGGCGGGCAGGCGCGGCTCTGAGGGAACCAGAGTCTTCTGCTGGCGGAGGCGCTCCTGGCGCAATTCCTTCTCGGCACGGTCCAGGAAGAGCATGGCGCGATCACTCAACCGGGCATCGACTGTGGCAGGGTCCAACAGATGAGCCACGGCATAGGCATATTGTTTCTTCTCAATCGCCGTGAGCAGAGACTGCAATGCCGCTTTCGGTGTATCTTGGGGATAGAGGCGTAAGTTGAGGCGGATACCGTAGCGCTGGTCGTCCACTTTGGCCGCGGGAGGCGGGGGAGGTTGGGCCACAACGGCCAGCGGTGCGAGGCCTAGCAGAAACAGCACAATATTCCCGAAGCACCGTCCGAGCCGACCGAGGTCCGAGTCTGGGCCAGTGCGGGCGTTTGTCCAGGAACAGGCACGCATCCAAAGCATTCCGGCATCCTCCGCGACTGATATAATCAGGTTTATGGCAGGTAACACGTTCGGGACACTGTTTCGCGTGACCACAGCAGGGGTCAGCCACGGCCCCGGCTATCTCTGCATTATTGACGGCTGCCCGGCAGGACTGGAGCTATCCGTAGCGGACCTGCTCCCGGACCTCGCACGCCGTCGTCCCGGCCAGAGCAAACTCACCACCCAGCGGGACGAAGCCGACCTCCCGGAAATCTGGTCCGGTGTCTTTGAGGGCAAGACCGACGGCACTCCTATCGGTATTCTGTTCCGCAACAGCGATTCCCGCAGCAGCGATTACGCCGAAATCCGGGAGACCTACCGGCCAGGGCATGCGGATTATACCTTCGAGGCAAAGTACGGCCGGCGTGACTATCGCGGAGGAGGGCGGAGTAGCGCTCGGGAGACGATCTGCCGAGTCGCGGCCGGGGCTGTGGCCAAAAAACTGCTGGCACGTGCAGGAATCCGCATCCTCGGTTACGTCATTCAGATTGGACCGATCCGCGCAACAATTCCGGACCCCACCCGCCTCACTCTCGAACAGATTGAAGCTTCCCCGACACGCTGCCCGGACCCGCAGGCTGCCCGGCAGATGGAAGAGTTGATCGAATCGGTCCGCAAGGATCGTGATTCCATCGGCGGGGTCTGCGAGTTGGTGGCCGTGGGTGTCCCGCCCGGATTAGGCGAGCCGGTCTTCGACAAACTCAAAGCCGACCTGGCCAAAGCCCTGCTCTCTTTGCCCGCGGTGGTTGGTTTCGAGTATGGCTCCGGGTTTGCGGCAGCAGCCATGCGCGGCAGTGAGCATAACGATGCCTTTCTGCCCGCCGCTCGGCCGTATCCCCCACCAGCCGACCCGAACATCCCCCCCTTGACGACCGAGACCAACCGCCACGGCGGCATGCTCGGCGGCATTTCCAGCGGCCAACCTATCCTGTGCCGAGTGGCTCTTAAGCCGACCAGTTCAATTCCTCGCCCGCAGCGGACCGTTACCCGCAGCGGCCAGCCGACGCAGTTGCTCGTCAAAGGCCGCCATGACCCCTGCCTCTTGCCACGCTTCGTCGTCATGGGGGAAGCCATGCTGGCTTTGGTTCTGGCCGACCACTGGCTCCGTGCCCAATGCAACCGCCTGGATCAGCTTCCGGCTGCCCCCGCCCCCGTGCCATCACAGGAACAACACTCCTGAGCCGATAGGACGTGCGCTCTCCCCTCGTGAGGACAACCGCTTTCCCTCCGAGAAATTCACGGATATGGAATCGATTCAGGGCCGGTTCGGAAGCATATCGGGATAGCGGAGTTTGCGATCGGGATCGAGGAAGCGTAGATACAACGGGCTGCCCTGAGGCGCCACGGACTCAAGGCGGACGGTCACCGTGTGCTTCCCGGCGGAGAGCCGTACCGGAATGGCATCCATATCGGGACGAACACGCCCGGCGGCACCCGTCCCTCGACCAATCCGCTGGCCGTCCAGAAAGATTTCGTAAGGCGCGGCGGAACCGATGAGCAGGCGCGTCTCCAGAGCCGCTGTGGCCGTAAAGGTCGCTTCCAGAATGGCCTTCCCCTTACCCTCGCTGCCGGGACGTAGAACAAAGCGCCCGGATACTCCCACCGCCACGGTTTCGCCATTGACTCGGCCTTCGGTGATGAAGGGATGCGCCATCAGGTAGCGGATCAGGTCCCGGAACTCCTGGAGACTCATGTTGTTGCTCAAGCCTTCCGGCATGAGCGACTTCTCGGCGATGCGTACTTCGGCGATGTTGGCCTTGCGGATGGTCTTGAAGGCGCCGCCTTCCAGCTTCAAGGTAATGCTTTGGTCATCCTCTTCCGCCAGAATGCCCTGGAAGACGATGTCGTCGTGCGTGACGACGGTGCGGACGAAGTAGGGAGCGCCGATGACGCGATTGGGGTCGAGTACGTTGACGAGGATGTAATCGATGTCGCGTCCCGCGCCGTCGAGAGCGGGTCCCACCTCTGCGCCTTGGCCCTCAAATTTGTGGCATTTGGCACATTGGTTTTCAAATACCTTGCGACCCCGCAGGAAGGAGGCGGGGGCTTGCTCCAAAGCGGTGCGGGTCCGCTCGATGAGTTGAGCCAGCTCCGCAGGGGTGGGACGGGTGCGCCCCCAGTGTTTCTCGATCAAGGCATCGAGTTCCTTGTCCTGGAAGGCTTGCAAGCGGAGGATGACATTGTCCGTCAGAGCAGTCCGCTCGATGGTTCCCTGCGCCACGTGCTGGAGCAGCATTCTGGCCCATTCCTTGCGGCTGGCGAGTGTTTGCAGGGTTTCCGCCCGCACCCCTGGTGTCTGGCGCGGCCAGGAGCGGAGCAAACCGTGGGCCACTTCCGGGCCGGAGTACGCCGCCAGAGCGCGCACCGCCTCCACGGCTACCATCTCCTGCCCGCCCTGAACGGCTAAGCGCAACAAGACGGGTACCCCCTCCGCCGGTTGTAACAGAGCCAGTTGCCGGATCGCCTCGATCCGCGCCGGTACCGCCTGCCCTTCCTCCTGCAAGGTTTGCAGAGCCTGTTGCACCGCACGGGGATCGCGGAAGCTCACAGACAATCGCTGGACTGCCGTGAGGAACGGCGGGTGCTGGCTACGGAGCAATTCTTCTCGGACGGCCGGCCAGTTGGCCGGTGGCGGAACCACTTGCTTGTCCAACGCCGCCATCAGTCCTTCCAAGGCCTTTTCGCGCGTGGTCCGATCCGCCACCTGTTGCACGAAATCGAGGCAGCACTGCAAATGTTCCCGCCGACCGCTGGCTGCCAGGCGCCGCATGACCCGCGGTACCATCTGCTCTCGGATCAAGTCATTGCCCGGCGACTGCTGAGCTAGCCACGCCAACTCTTTCTCCACTTCCTTCTCCCCAGCGGGAACCGACGGCTCCACGGCTGGCTCTGCTCCGCGACCTTCGCCAGAGGAATCACCGGCTCCGGCTGATGCCGCCCCCGGACGCCGCTGGGAGCTATTGTTCGAGGTGGGAGAAGAGTCTTGCTGGTTCGAGGGTGCAGTCGAGGTCGCATCCCGCCGCATCTGTTGACTGAGCAGCTTCTCGTAGGTCAACCAGAGCAGTTGCGGGATGACCGGATCACGGGCGTCCTCCTTGTGGGCCAGCAAGGCTCGCAGCAGCGGAGTAACATCGGAATGATCCGCCCAGCGGAGAGCAGCGGAAGCCAACTCCCGCCGCACCGTGGCCGAAGACTGGTTCGCAGCCCAACTCGCCAATCCCGTCATGGCCTTGTCACTAATCTTGCTAGACTCGGCCAAGGTGCGGACCTGCCAAGCGAGCACTTCCGGCGGTGCGTTCTGGAAGAATGGAGAGTCCGGTGGGAACTCCGCCAGTTCCTGCGGTGCCGAGCGAGATAAGGCTTGGGCAATCCAGACCCAGCGAATCGGATGGCGGCGGAACAGGCCCAGGCGTTCGGCCTCGGCCCAGGTGGGCTTGCGTTCCACAGGCAACTCGTGAAGCAGGCGCAAGGCGGTCCGCCAGCGATAGGGATGATCGGATAGGGCTTCCCGCAGCAGCTCTGTTCCGTCCAATCGGCCCAAATCGTCCGCGCGCCGCCCGGTCGTTCCCCGCAATTGAATCCGGTAAATCCGCCCGTGGTCATAATCCCAGTCATCGGGATGGGTCTGGTGACAAGGATGCTGATCATGCCAGTCAATCACGTAAATATCACCCCAGGGACCCCATTTGAGATTGATCGGGCGGAAGTTTTTGTCTCCCGACCGCAGGAAATCCTCGCCGCGCCGGGCCAGATAGGTGCTTCCCCTCGGTTCCAGGATATTCTGCTTGATACTACAGCCGTGGATGGAGCCGAAGATGACACTATTTTGGAAGCGCTGAGGGAAATGAGGCACATCCAGACTGATCAAACCCGCATGGGCCCAACCGCTCTCTTTATGGAAGGTGTGATCGCAAATTTCCCGCAGATAGCCGAAGACGTAGGGGTGATAGCTGGCACCGGCCTGCCGCTGATAAATCCCTCCCGGAACGATGTGATACAAGTGGGGGATCACGCAGCAGCAAAGAATGAATTGGCCGTCGCTGGTGCGCCAGTCCATACCCCAGGGATTGCTCGTCCCCTCCGCAAAAATCTCGAATCGTTTGGAGCGGGGATGGTAACGCCAGACAGCGGCATTGAGGCGCACTGGAGGCGTGTTGGCCGCCGCCTGAGCCGATCGCACCTCGGACTGCGTAAAGATGCCATGCAAGCCATACAGCCAGCCATCCGGACCCCATTGGAACGTGTTGAGGGTTTCATGGGTATCCTGGCTGCCGAACCCTTCCAGCAACACCTCGAAGCGCCCCGGCTTGTCACCGCGGTTCTCGATGAACCATAAGTAAGGGGGGGCACCCACAAAGACCCCTCCGTATCCCACCTCGATCCCGCTGGCCAGGTCGAAAGCCCCCAAACCTGCACGCCGACGGGCTTCGGGAACGGGAAAATCCTTGCCCTCCGCGAAAACGGTGCGCTTGTCGGCCACCCCATCCCCATCCGTATCTTCCAAGATCACGATCCGATCCCGCGGCGCTCGCCCCTTCGGAGTCCGCTTGGGATACTCGAAGCATTCGATGACCCAAATCCGGCCCTTCTCATCAATCGTGAAGGCGATAGGATTGGTCACCAACGGCTCGGCGGCGAACAACTTCACCTCGAACTCCGCAGGCACCTGAAAACGTGCGACCGTCTCCTGCGGCGGAAGGTACGGCTGGCCCGAACCCTTGCGGTTATCAAATCCATACTCCCGCTGGGCCAAAACGTCAGCGGAGGAACCGCTCAGGACCATCAGGCATACACCTG